>Ga0316204_10000863_pt1 | contig 96395 bp, 85 predicted proteins | sample 6monrhotite_MG_2_FD_205661 | JGI IMG/M metagenome (GOLD analysis project Ga0316204, IMG submission 205661) | Microbial mat bacterial communities from mineral coupon in-situ incubated in ocean water Damariscotta River, Maine, United States -... | ecosystem: Environmental > Aquatic > Marine >... | reverse complement strand
TGTGACGCAAGCTGCACGGCACCGGCCACCAGACCTTGTCGACTTGACGCTAACGAATCGTCCGGGGATTCGTTAGCGCAGCGAGCACACGTCGAATCTACCCAGGGGCACCGCGCCACCCAAGACGGTCGGGAAGTCCAACAACCCATCAGGCAGTACGACGGCGCCTCGACGAGACGCTCAAACACCGAGCCCGCGACTGCCGAGACCGATCGAAGCGTCACCTCAAACATCCGTCAAACCGAGCCGAACCCCGACAAACCCCGACAAACCCCGACAAACCCGACAAACCCGACGAACCCCGACGAACCCGACGAACCCGACGAACCCAACACCCCAACCAAACTCTCACCGAGGCAAAGGCCCCTTCCCCTCATAAGGATCCTCATAAACCGGCCGCCCCCCCCCAACCCCAGCCCCCATCAACAACGCCCCACCCCGCCAGCCCTCCAGAGCACGCGCCAGAAGATCACCCATGAGGGTGTGCCCCGTGGCCGTCGGATGCATCTCATCGAGGAACAGAGTGTCCGCGGGTTCGCCTGAAGAGCGGAAGGCCGCTGGCACATCAAGCAGCGGCGCGCCCGCACGGTCTGCCGCCTCGCGGAACACCTGCCGATAGGGCGCCCAGGCCCCGGGCGCGTCCGCGGTCCCGCGCAGATCCTCTCGGTTGGCCAGCGCCAGGAACACCACCTCCGCCCCGGCCTCCTGGGAGAGCGCGACCAGCCTGTCCAGGTTGGCTGCGTAGTCGTTGATGGCGACCCGCCTGCGTCCGGTGGGAGCCTGACCCCCGATGGTCCAGCCCACCTTGCGGGCCGCTGCGGTCTCGCCGCCCGCGACCCGGACACGGTAGTCCAGGAGTCGGTAGAGGGCGCTGGGACTCAGGAGGTGGTGGAGGCGGCCCGCCCAGGAGGACTCCCAGCGGGTGTAGGCGGTCAGCAGCTCCCGATCGATGAAGTCATCGAAGTTGTTGTCGCTCCAGAGGTTTCCGATGACGACCACGTCCGGCTCCAGCGCCAGGGCGCGCATCTGGAGCAGGTTGATGGATTGGAAGGTCGAGTAGCCCGGGATGGCGGCGTTCCAGCCCTCGATGGACTCGCCGAGGGTCTCGGCGGCGCGCTGGATGAAGACCTCGTCGTCGGCGACCCCGTAGCCGTACACCGAGGAGTCACCGGTGGTGAGCAGGCGGCGCACGCCGGCGGGGGCGGGGAGGGCGGGCTCCTCGCCGCGCAGGCCCAGGGCGTTGATGCGTACGGGGGCGCCCAGCTCGTAGCGCCAGCCTGGGGCGTACTCCCAGAGCAGGTAGGGATTGCCTCGCAGGGTCGGGGCGCCGTCTGCGGGGGGCGGGGGTGGTGCTGTGGCGGCGGCGAGATCGTCGGCGAACAGCACCCGGGCGCCGATCTCCAGCGCGGCGAGGGCGCCGACGGTTGTCAGCAGCGCGAAGAGCGCGCGGCGGATGGCGCGAGCGCGGCGGCCTACAAAACGCACACCGTCGTTATAGCGTCACCGCGTGCGCGACGCTTCAGCTACTGCCGCTGGCCGGCCTTTCCGCCCTTGCCGCCGCCCTTTCTTTTGCCCTTGTCGCTGCCCTTGTCGCTGCCTGAGTTGTCGTCGGACTTTCCGCGCTCACGGCCGCTGCTGCTGGCGCTCAGGGAGGCCGAGCCGGACGCGGTGATCTCGCCGGAGCGGCCTCGCACGGTGTCGACGCTCACTTCAAGCGTCCGGGTGCCGATCGCCTGCGCGTCGGGGAGGGGGAACGACTGGGCCGCGGCGTCGACGATGGCGTCCAGGATGATGCCCTGACCCAGCAGCGCCAGTGGATCCACCAGCCCCGCGCCGGCGGAGGACTCCTTCTCCGAGGCGTCCTCCGGCTTCAGCGCGAGCTTCTTGTCCTCCAGCGCGAGCCGGCCGGTGATCTCGTAGTCCCGCCACCAGCCCATGCCGCTGAGCTTCCAGATCCGCAGCCCGAGGGTGAAGCTGTCCCGGGAGAGGGTGAGGCTGGTGGGCTCGGCCCAGACGTCTTCGGTGACCTCGCCGTGCTGGAAGGCCGCCCGGCGGGCCAGATCCAGCAGCGTCTCCTGGGCGACGGAGACCTGCCAGCCGTCCGCCGGGACCGTCGCGTCGGCGAGCGAGAGCGGCGCGCCGTGGGCCGCGTCCGTGAGGAGCTCCACCCGGATCGCGTCCGCCTCGGGCACCACCCGCAGCGCCCGGGCCGGGAGGTTCTCGCCGCCCATCTCCACGAGCGGGAGCGTCGGCACGGACTCCACGATGCGCTCGCGGGCCCAGTCCATCAGCGAGCCCGAGAGGTCCACCGAGAGGCCCTTGCTGCCGCCCACCTTGACGCTCAGGTCGCTCAGCGTGGTGACGTCGCCGGTGACCTTGAACTTGCCGCCGCTGTCGCTGCTCTTGAGCTTTACGTTGGCGGTGGTCGAGAGGTCGAAGGGCACGTTCCCCTTCAGCCCGGCGATGTTCCAGTCCGCGTCTCCGGAGGCCTCCAGCTTGACGCGCAGGCAGTCGGAGCAGTCGGCGTCGGGCTTCAGGTCGATGGACTTCAGCGAGGCGGTCGGGGTCAGCGTGGCCACGCTGACGGAGACCGACTTCTTCTTGGCCAGCTCGTCGTTGATCGTCTTCAGGATCATCTCCTCGACGATGTCGTCGGCGAGCCACACGGCAGCCTCGGCGTTCCAGCTGCCCGAGACGGGCGCGGCGGCCTCCAGAGCGTAGTTCTTCGCCTCCTCAAACTGGGAGTGGATGTTGGTGGCGCAGCCGGTGATCAGGAAGAGAGCGAGCAAGGGGCCTCCAGTGCGACACCCCCGGGGCCGACCCGGGTTACTTCGTTGCAGCGAATGGTGGAGAGTCGCATGGCTGAATCAGCGTTTCCGGGGATTGATAGCAAGAGCGTTCACGATCGGGTGGCGGCTGTCCAGGCGGCCGGCCTGGAGGGCACGGTCGAGGACGTGCCCATGTTGCTGGGGCTTGCGAGAATCGACAAGAGCCCCGGGGTCCGTCTGGGCGCGGCCTCCGCAGCCGCGGATATCCTGTCCCGCTACCGTACGGGAGCGGCGGCCGAGACCTTCACGATTCCGCAGAAGCTCTCGGTGCTGGGCGCCTTTAAGGGCCTGGACCCGGGCATCAACCCCGCGCTCTTTCAGGTGCTCGGGGCGCTGGGCGGCAGGAAGGCGCTGGGGCGCCTGAAGATCGGCGTGCGGGATCCCCGCTACGATGTTCGCAACGGCGCCGTTGTGGGCCTGCTCCGCTACTGCGCCTCGCTGTCCGTGGCCGAGGACGCCGGGGTGCGCGAAGAGGTCGTGGGGCTCCTGGATGACGATCGCCTGCGGCCGGACACCCGGGCGGGCGTGATGCTCATCTGCGCCAGCTGTGGCTGGTCGGACGCCCGCGGGCGCATCGAACGTGAGCTGGATCGGGAGGATCAGGTGGGGCAGGCCGCCGCTACCGCCGTGGAGCGGCTGGACTACGCCGCCGATCCGGCGACCATGGGCGGCTCCTGGTTCTCGAGTGGGCTGGACGCTGCCGAGGTGAACCCGACCCCGGGGATCAGCGCCTGGCTGCTGCTGCACGGTGAGCTGGGCCTGATCGGCGCCGTCGGTGAGCTCTCTCCCATTCGCTGGCGCATGGAGAGCCCCACCCACCTCCGCATCCGCCGGGGCAACGAGCGGGTGGACTGGGAGGTCCGTCGGATGTGGCTCTCCCCCGGGGCCGATCAGCCCGAGGCCGGCGCTCTCCAGTTCGACGGCCGCATGTGGTATCCGGCGACCCAGGAGAACCTGCTGGAGCTCTCAGAGGTGCTCCTCGACAGCGGCGGCGGGGTCGACAGGCGGCGCCGCGAGGAGGTCGTGGCCCTGGTGCTTCCCATGCTCCCTGACAGCGAGCCGGGGCGTCGCGCGGCCGCGCTGCTGGAGCTGTCCGTGAGCCACTTCGACGTCGCCATGGAGCGCCTCTCGGAGATGCTCGCCCAGAAGAAGCCCGCGGTGGAGCTGCACTTCTTCATGGGAGAGGCGCTGTCGGGCGCCGGGCGTGAGGACGAGGCCCGCGCCTCGTGGCAGGCCTACATCGATCAGGCCGGTAAGCGCGGCCCGCACCTGACCAAGGCGCGCAGGCGCCTCGAAAAGTAGCGCCTACTGGGGCGTGTTGGTGTACTCGCCGGGCTTGGACGGCAGCATGTCCTTCCGGGGACGGCCGGGCTTTCCGGTGGGCGCGGGCTGGGTGACGCCACCGATCTCCTCGATGGAGGCCCCCGAGGGATCCAGGCGGAAGTCGGAGACGTGGTCCGCTTTGCGAGCGTACTGGGCCTTGGAGAGGACCATGATCAGGCAGTCCTCCGCCTCCGTGGGGGAGTCCTGGACCGCCAGGGTCGTCATCTCACCCAGCGGGTTTGTGGTGATGCGGACGAGTGTGTTGGTCGGGGAGTCGGGCCAGGTGGTCTCCAGGCAGTGGCTGATGGGGCCGTGCAGCTCCCGGCCGATGCGGTAGAGCGCGGCCGTGAAGTTGGGATCCTGCAGATCCTCGGGGAAGACATGCTCTCCCCGGGTCGCGTCTTCAGGGGCGACGTCCCCATCCGCGCGCAGCTCCTCCAGGAGATCCGCCTCGGTCCGGCTGGACGCGGAGCGCTGCTTGGCGACCACAACGGCCCAGCCGATCATGGCGAAGCAGATGAGCAGGAGGGCGCTGAAGCCGACGCCGGGTTTCTTGACGCTGTCGTCTGACGCCTTCCGCTGGCCGGGAGGTTGGGGCTGCTGGGGATCGGCCATGGCGCACACTCAATGTCGGTGAACTGTACAGGTACCGCGGGCAATGGACGGTCGTCAATGGCCCTGAGGTGGAGTATTGTGGCGCATGCACGCAATCCTCCCGACCCTCGTCCTCGCCCTCACTGCAGCCTGTTCACCCGTCAAGATCGAGCTGGACTCAGGGCTGTTGAGCGCTGAAGGTGACACCGCCGGGCTGGCGGAGGGCAGCATCGAAGACACCGGCGAAGTCGGGGGCGCTGAGACGGCCTCGGAGGCCGATGACACGGCGGGCGCGGACGACACGGCGGGCGCGGACGACACGGCGGGCACGACCGAGCCGCCCCCGCCAGACGCGCTCTGGTGCTACGACTTCGAGGACGGCGAGCTGACCGCCGCCGGCTACGGCGCCACGGACTTCGTGGAGCTGTACGACGGCGCGCTGGTGTTCAACGCCGAGGAGGGCGATGACTTCTCGGCGCTGAATGGCGAGGAGGACGTGACCTTCCGCGGCGCCCGCGGGCTCGGCCTGCGCTCCAGCCACGACGGGGACGTCGAGTCGGTCTCCATCATCACGACGCCGCTGTTCGAGGTGATCGAGCCGGCCCTGTTCTGGTGGGTGCTCTCGGAGGTCGATAGCCGCGGGGTCTACCTGGGCATCGACGTCATGAACGAGGGCGGGAGCGTGATGGCGAGCGCCGAGCTGCCCGTGCACACGGGCGGACACATCCCGGGGCTGAAGCCCGAGCATGATCCCATCGAGGACTTCCCGGAGATCGTCGAAGGGGAGGGCACGCCTGGCGCCTTCACGCCGCAGCAGATCGATCTCACGCCCTACGTGGGGCAGGTGATCAAGCTGCGCGTCTACCAACACACCCAGCAGGAGAACCAGGGCTTCTTCACCCTGTTCGATGACATCTGCCACGGCGATCCGATGGACGACGTCGAGCAGATCGCCCTCGGCGACCCGCTCGACCACGGCGCCTGAGCGCCGGGGTCGAACTCAGAACGCGCGGGCGGTGACCCGGCGGACGGGGATGCTGGAGACCAGGGCCACGGCGCCCTCCTCCCGCTCGAGGCGGAAGTCGACGGCGGAGTTGTCAATCTCCACATAGCGGCTGATGACTTCCATCAGCTCGGCCTTCATGGCTTCCATCTGAGCGGGGGTCAGGTCGACCTGGTCATGGACCAGGAGGAACTTGAGCCGCGCCTTGGCGTCCTCCTTGGAGCCGTCCACTTCGCGACGGAGGAGGCGAGCAAAGAGACTACGCATCAGTACGCTCCTCGGACCGAGAGGCCCATCCAGCGGCGGAGGTTGGTCCAGAAGCCGTACTCCGCGGTGGCGACATAGGGGACGTCAGGCTCGCCGTTGAGGCGACGACCAATCCGGCGGTAGGCCTCGCCCACCACCGACTCCTCATCGAACACCGCGGGCTGGCCCTTATTGGCGGTGATGATGACGTCCTCGTGATCCGGCACAATCCCGATGAGGGGGATGGCGAGGATCTCGAGGATGTCCTCCTTGTTCATCATGTCCCCACGATCGACCATCTTCTTGCGGAAGCGGTTGATGATGAGGCGGGGCTCCGGGAGCTCCGCGGCCTCGACCAGACCGATGATGCGGTCGGCGTCGCGGATGGCGGAGACCTCGGGGGTCGTCACGATGATGGCCTTGTCCGCGCCCGCGATGGAGTTGCGGAAGCCCTGCTCGATACCGGCGGGGCAGTCCACGATGACGTAGTCAAACTCCTCCTTGAGCTGGGCGATCAGACCCGCCATCTGATCGGGGGTGATGGAGGACTTGTCGCGGGTCTGGGCCGCGGGCAGCAGGTACAGGTTGTCCGTCCGCTTGTCGCGGATCAGCGCCTGACGCAGCCGACACTCGCCCTCGATCACGTGGACCAGATCGTAGACGATGCGGTTCTCGAGACCGAGGATGACGTCGAGGTTGCGCAGACCGATGTCCGCGTCAACAACCGCCGTCTTGTAGCCGTTCAGGGCAAGGGCGACGCCCAGGTTGGCGCTGGTCGTCGTCTTGCCGACGCCTCCCTTACCGGAGGTAATGACGATGCACTCGCTCATGCGTTCGTTCTCCTTGAAATGTTAGCGGGGCAGTCGGCCCTGGTAGGGTTCGATGATGATCTGCCCGCCTTGAACCCAGGCCACCTCCGGTGACCAGACGCGGCCGCCGCCTCGCCGGATATGATCCGGCGGGAGGGCGATCTTGCGTCCGATGCGGAGCTGCGTGGGGCGGAAGTCAAAGCTGATAATGAGGCCGCCGTCGTCGCCGCGGGCGCCAGCGTGGGCCATCCCCTTGAGCGCGCCGAAGATCATGATGTTGCCGCTCGCGATGACCTCGGCGCCGGGGTTGATGTCCCCGAAGATGACGACGTCGCCGTCGAAGTGCACCTTCTGGCCGCTGCGGAGGCTGCGCTCGATGGTCTGGAGGCGGACGCCGCCGTCCTGGAGGTCGGGCTCGCTCGGCCGGCCGGCGGGGGCGGGCTCGGGCTCGGGAGCCGTGAGCTTGCGGGTCTGCGCCTGCGGCGCGCTGATGACCACCTTGGCGGGCGCGGGCCGGGCCGCTGGCTTCTTGGGCGCGTTCTCCTGCCGCTCGGTGTAGACCTTGAGCTTCAGCTCGCGCTCGGCAAACCGGGTGAGGTTTGTCTGGGTGCAGTAGAGCGCGGTGACCGTCACCCCGAACTCGTCCCGCAGGAGGTGGACGAGGCGTCGCAGGTCAAAGAGATCGATCGGCCTGGTGGCGAGATCGAGGCGGGCGTCGTAGCCACGGAAGCGCTCGGGGGTCTGATTGAACAGATCCCGTGTGCACTGCCGCAGGGCCTCGAAGCGCGCCTTGGGATCGAGGGAGACCACGAGGACTCCATCGATCATGCTCATCTTGACGGCGCCGCTGTCCGCGGAGATCGCAGGGGCGGGGGTAGCCATTGGGGGGAAGCTCGGAGGGGGGAGGGAGAGGCGGGAAGGAGTTGCGTAGGAAGGGGAGGGGCTGACCTGATGGCGCGAGCGGCCGGTTGGTCAAGGAGGGAGGGGGCCCCTGGAGGATCGCGTGATGGATCTGTTACAGACGTCTACCACCGCGCTGGTGCCGACGTCAAAAAAAAACCTTGGCCTGTCAAGATTTTTGGGCTTCGATCAGGCGCTTTCGAGGAGGGGTTTGAGGCCCCCCTGGCGGTCGAGATCGCGCACGTCGGTGTAGCCGCCGACGTGGGTCTCACCGATGAAGATCTGGGGGACCGTGCGCTGCCCGGTCCGCTGCATCAGGGCCAGCCGTTCGTCGCGATTACCGGTGAGATCGACCTCGTCATAGGTGAGCCCCCGGGCGTCGAAGAACTGCTTTGCGGCCATGCAGTAGCCGCAGGGAATGGCGGTGTAGATCGTAATGTCAGCCACGGTGTCGGCCTCCGGTCGAGGGCGGGTCAGATAGGGCGCATCTAATCGCGCCGCCCGACCGGGCCAGCCGACACTCCCTGTATTCAGGGAGTCTGGTAAGGCCGGATAGTGGTCAGGTCGAATTCACCGAGGGCGTCATAGGCGATGAGATCGATGCTGTAGTCCTGCCAACCACAGTCGAGCTTGCTGTAGTACTGCAGCCAGTCGGAGAACCAGTAGGCCGGGGCCGGGGTCTCGCGGAAGAGCTTGAAGCTCTCCAGGTAGGTGCCTCGCTCATTGTAGACATCCGCCCAGACTTCGACGACGTCGTAGGCGCCGTTGCCGTCGCTGACGTCGGCCTCGAAGTACCAGATGTGGTCTCCGTGGTGGTTGTCCCAGTAGCAGCCGGAGTCGGCGAACTCGATGAACGGCATATAGTTGGGCGCCGGCTGGGGATCGGGGCCGACCTCGACGACGCAGCCGGTGAAGAGGGCGACGGGGAGGACGGTCAGGGCGAGGACTTTGGCCTTGAGGCGGGACATGGGCTCCTCCAGAAGCAGTGAGTTTGGTCGTGAGATCGAACGGTCTCCACGGCCGGCGAGACGCGTCCGTCCTACAATTCATTCATGCTCGCTTCCGCACGATTGACGCCCGAGGCTCTCGGCCCTGTCTCCAGAGGGCACCCCTGGGTGTTCCGTGATGGCCTGAAGGATCCGCTCCCGCCCCCGGGAGAGGTGGTCCGCCTGCTGGACGCCAAGGGCCGCACCGCCGCCTGGGGCCTGTCCGATGAGGGCCCCATCGCCGTGCGCGTGCTCGGCCGGCACCCGGAGGGCGTGCGCAAGCTGCTCCTCCGCAGGGTCGCCCGCGCCGCGGCCCTGCGCGCTCGGATCGTACCTCCCGACACAGACTGCTACCGGCTGATCAACGCCGCCGGCGACGGCCTGCCGGGGATCGTGGTGGATCGCTACGCCGGGGTGGCGGTGCTCCGCATCTACAGCCGGGCCTGGGAGGCCCACCTGGAGCTGCTGGTGGGCGCCCTCTCGGCGCTCGACGGCGTGGAGAGCGTGTTCCGGCGCTTCGGGGTGTCGCGGGTGGACGGTCGGGACGGCGGGGAGGCGCTCTTCGGCGCGGCCCCCCCCGAGGCGATGGTGGTGCGGGAGAACGGCCTGAAGCTGCTGACGAGGCTGCACGTGGGCCAGAAGACCGGCCTCTTCCTCGATCAGCGCGCGGCCCGGGCGCGGGCCGGCCGGCTCTCGGCGGGGGCTCGGGTGGTGAACCTCTTCTCCTACAACGGCGGCTTCTCGCTGTACGCGGCGGCCGGCGGCGCCGCTCGGGTGCTGTCGGTCGACGTGAGCGCCGGCGCGCTGGAGGACGCGCGGGAGAACTTCCGGCTGAACGGCCTGGACCCGGACGCCCACGGCTTCGAGGCCGCGGACGTCTTCGAGTGGTCGCCGGAGAGCACGGAGCCGCTCATTGATCTGCTGATCAACGACCCGCCGGGCCTGACCCGGGGGCGAAAGTCCGACGCGGCCGCGCGGCGCGCCTACCGGGATCTGGCCGATCGGACCGGCCGCTGGGTGGCCCCGAGCGGGCTGCTGTTCACCTTCTCCTGCACGGCCCGCCTGTCGCGCACGGAGTGGGAGCGGGCGGTCGAGGAGGGGCTGCGTCGCGCCGGCCGCTGGGCCGCCCTGGAGCAGGGCGGCGCCCCCGCCGATCACCCCGTCGCGCTGGCCCACCCCGAGGGCCGGTACCTGAAGTCGCTTCTGCTCGCCCGACTCTGACCTGTGTTTGGCCTTAGCCGAGGTGCGGATCTGCCGAACAGCAGGTAAGTTCCCGGCTCGTCATACAGGGAGTCTACTGATGCAGGCCCGCGCCCTTCTGCTCTTCTGCGCCCTCGCTCCGGCCGCGATCGTCGTCGGCTGCTCCGAGTACGACCTCAAGGCGACCACCGACGCGGACGGCACGGACTCCGATGAGCCAGGCCCCGCAGGCCCCGGCGGCCCCGGCCCGCAGATCAGCGCCTGTGACGCGGCGGCGGACCCCGGCGTCGGCAGCGTGCCGCTGAACGATGAGTGTGAGGTCGACCTGCAGACCGGCTCCTTCACGCCCATCGTGGAGTGGTCCTATGGCTCCAGCTCCTTCTGCGGCCCCGCCGGCGTGGCGCAGATCCTGGACACCAACGGCAGCGGCGGCATCGACAGCGACGACATCCCCGCCGTGGTGATGTTCCAGAACAACAGCGTCATCGCCCTGTACGGCGACGGCAGCGGCGTCGCCTGGCAGGCCATCGGCAACTACGGCCAGGACGGCGGCTTCGCCATGGGCGACGTCGACGGCGACGAGTGGCCGGATGTGGTCACCGCCTCCGAGAGCAAGGTCTGCGCGCTGAACGGCATGACCGGCGTGGAGATCTGGTGCACCAGCGGGCTGAACTCCAGCCTGGACGCCTACGGCTTCAACTACCCCGCGCTGGCGGACATGAACGGCGACGGCATCGTCGAGGTCACCGCGGGCGACGCCATCCTCCACGGCCCCACCGGCGCGCTGCTGGGCCGCGGCGGGCTCGGCATCGGGGCGGCCAAGTACAGCGATCAGAACGTCTACTACGGCGCCATCTCGGTGCCCGTCGACCTCGACAATGACGGCCAGATGGAGCTGGTCACCGGCAACGCCGCCTACACGGTGGACGGCGCGCTCAAGTGGTCCAACGGCGGCCTCGACGGCCTGGTCGCGGTGGCGGACTTCGACGGCGACGGCGAGGGCGAGATCGTCAAGACCACCAACGGCACCATCATCGGCATGGAGACCGACGGCACCGAGGTCTGGGGCCCCGTGAGCTTCGTGCCGGGCGCGGGCGGCTACGCCGCGCTGGGCACCCCGGCGATCGATGACCTCGACGGCGACGGCGACCCGGAGATCGTGTTCGCCGCTCGCGATGAGCTGATCGCCATGGAGTGGGGCGGCACCATCATGTGGCGGGCGGCCATCTCCGACACCTCGGGCGCGGCGGGCCCCGTGCTGTTCGACTTCGAGATGGACGGCTACCCCGAGGTCCTCTACGCCGACGAGGAGTCGATCCGCTTCTTCTCGGGCCTCGACGGCGCGGTGAAGTACTACAGCACCGAGCACGACAGCTACACCATCCTGGAGACGCCCATCGTGGCGGACGTGGACGGCGACGATCAGGTGGAGATTGTGCTGGGTCACTGCGGCGGCGCCGGCTTCGGCGGCGGCACCCAGGGCCTGACAGTGTTCGGTGACGCCGACGAGAGCTGGCCGGCGGGGCGCAAGGTCTGGAACCAGCACGCCTACTACATCACCAACATCGACGATCTGGGCAGCGTGCCTGGACCCACGCCCAACTGGGAGCTCTACAACAGCTTCCGCAGCGGCGACATCGGCCGCCCCCCCAGCGAGTTCTGGGACCTGCGGGCGGAGATCCTGGACGTCTGCGAGGACGAGTGTGACGAGGGCAAGGTCTACGTCGCGGCCCGGGTCAACAACGCGGGCAACATCGAGGCCCCCGCTGGCGTGGTGATGTCCCTGCGCGCTGGCGCTGGCGGCGAGATCCTCACCAGCGCGGTCACCACGGCCGCCATCGAGCCGGGCGTGACCGGCGAGATGCTGGTCTTCGAGGCCAGCGCGGACTTCCTCGGCGGCTACGCGCCGGTGGTCACCGCCGACGAGGACACCCGCGGGAACAGCTTCTTCTACGAGTGCGACGAGAACAACAACGTCGACGCCTGGCTCTCCCCCGTCTGTGAGTGATGCGGGAGGGTGGAGTTCTGCTCAGGTGACCGCATAGAGGACCTCGTGGGCCTCGGTGCGGTCGGGCACCTGCCAGCGGTGCATCATGCGGCGGATGACGCTCAGCGGCACCGCGTCTGTGCGTGATTGGTTCTGGGCGTACAGTCGATCGGCGGGGGACTCGACATAGACGATACGGACGCGGGCTCTGTAGTCGAAGAAGATGCCCGTGCAGCGCTGGCGCATCTCCTCCGAGAGGTTGGTGGCGTTCCAGGCGAAGTCCCTGCCGGCGCGCAGGAAGACCCGGGCCCGCTCCCGGGCGGCGCTCAGCACGTGGCCCTGGGCGTTGCGGTCGCCCGGGGCGATGCCCAGCTCGGCGCGGATGGCGTCCAGGCTGATCACCGGCAGGTCCGGGGCGTGGGTCTTCAGCCAGGTGTCCTTGCCCGCGCCCGGGAGGCCGCACATCAGGGTGACCCGGCCGCGGGTGTCGTCGTAGGCGGGGGCGTCGGGGTAGCGGTCGCGCTTTCGGAAGTAGAGCACCCGGGCGTGGTCGCTGGCGAAGGGGTAGGGGGCTGCATCGACGCCCAGCTCCTGGCAGTACTCCCGGAAGAGGGCGTTGTTGTCCAGCAGGCGCTGCTTGTCGGCGGCGTCCCGGCCGAGGCCGTCGGCGAGGTTGACGAGCGCCAGCCAGTCGCAGCGCAGGGTCCAGGAGAGCCGCAGGGCCAGCCGCCTGGGATCGTCCCGGTCGAGCAGGAAGAACGGCACCTGATGCTGCAGCACGAGCGCGCAGACGGCCTCGCGCTCGGCGAAGGGCACGCCCAGCCTCCAGAGCATCGCGCGGGCGTCGACCGCGCCGCGCCGGGAGTGGCCCCGGGAGGTGATGCGCCCGTCGTGCTCGGTCTTTGTGGTGTCCGGCTTGGCCAGATCGTGCAGCAGCGCCCCGGCGAACACGACCCGCCGCTCCGCCTCGGGCAGCGCCCGCCACTCGTCCAGGCCCGCGAGGGCCTCCACCACCATGCGGGTGTGGATCCAGACGTTGCCCTCGGCGTGCCAGCCGGGATCCTGGGGGCAGTCCTTCATGCGGCGGATCCAGTCGAAGGCGGCGTCGATGCCGGCCCAGTCGACGGTCCAGTCCGGCGGGGCTGGCGTAAACTCGAAGGGGGTCATCGGTGACTCCTATCCCGGGGAGCGTGTGAAGCGGGCGGAGGCGAGAGACGCAGGCGAGGCGCGCCCGTTCCCGGGGGCGCTGGCGGCGCTGGGCATCCTGGTGGCCCTCATCGCCCTGGAGTGCGCCGGCGAGATCCACCTGCGCCTGCTCATCGCGGTGCCGGCTTGGATCCGAGAGGGGGCGGCGACGGCCGACGGCCTGCCCGCGATCGTGCGCAGCCTGACGCGGCTCTTTCCCCTCTGCGTGATGGCCGGCGTGGGCTGGAAGGTGACCCGCGCGCCGGCGGCCGAGGTCTTCCCGCTGAGGCGGCCCGCCCCGAGCCTGCTGCTGCCGCTGCTCGCCTGCGCGGTCGGCCTCTCGGTGATGCTCTCGGAGCTGGACAACCTGATGCGGGCGACGGTGACGCTACCGGACGGCTACCTGACGATCGCCGGCGCGACCACCGGGGACTGGCGGGACACCGCCTGGCAGTGGCTGTACCTGCTGCTGCTGAAGCCGCTGGTGGATGAGATGCTGTTCCGGGGGGTGATGCTGCGGGGGCTCGCGCTCCGCTACCACCCGGTCGTCGCCGTGCTGATCGCGGCGACCTGCTACGCGGTGGTCGCGCTGAACCCCTGGCTGCTGCTGGGCGGCCTCGCCCGCGGGGTGCTGCTGGGCTGGCTGTACCTGAAGACCCGCTCGATCACGCCCGGGGTGCTGCTCATCGGCGCGAGCGCGGCCGTGGCGACGGTCAGCGAGCGCCTCGTCGGGCCCATCCAGGGCTACACGAGCCCCATCACCCAGACCGTGAGCTTCCACCCCTGGTGGCTGGACGTGGGCGCCTCGGCGCTGCTGATCGGCGGGATCGTGGGGATGGCGTGGTCCATCCGGCGGTCTCAGCCTGGCCCCGCGGTGCTGTAGATGTCGACCCCTTCGGCGAGGAGGTTGGGGATGATGGGGCGGTTCAGCCAGTGGGAGCCGCTCTCCTCGACCGCCTGGAGGAAGCTCGCGCGCACGAACTTCAGGCGATCGACGACCACGCCGCCCTCCTCGACCTTCAGGTACAGGCCCTCGGCGGTGTCCTCCGGGTCGGTCTGCCGGCGCACCCGGTCCAGGTCCAGCCCGAGCTTCAGCGTCTGCTCGGCCAGCGCGTCCCGCCAGCGGGCCGACTTGTAGCGGGAGCGGGTCACCAGGGCCCGCAGGGCGTCGAGGGACTCGGGCTCGCCGGCGTCGAGCACTGGGACCGAGGCGATGGGCAGGCCCTCCAGGAGCGCCTGGCGGCGGTCGGTGGAGAGGAAGGTCCGCGCCTCCCGGTCGAGCACGTCGAACTCCAGGAAGTAGTGGGAGAGGGCGTCGTAGTAGACGGTGTGCCGGGCGTAGAGCCACTCGCCGTAGACGACATAGCGGCTGCCCAGGCGCTCCCGCAGGCGGTCCTGGTGGCAGCTGGCCCAGGTCTTGAACAGCGCGAAGTGCTTCTCCCGGCCGCCGCCGGTCAGGTAGTGGCCCCGGCTCTGGAGCAGCAGCGCGCCGTCCGTGTCGAAGCTCAGGCCCGCGTTGGCCCCGTCCAGCTTCTCTTCGACGACGACGTGCCTGCCGGCGATCTCCGAGAAGCTGACCTGGGAGAGATCCTCATCCCCCACCTGCAGGCGGCTGCCCTCCAGGTGCGGGGTGCGCGGGTACTTCTTGATGGTGAACATGCTCGCTCTTCGCCGTGTGGGCCGTCAGCGGCGGTTGGCGTCCTGGACCTGCTCGTTCATGGTCCAGAAGTCGTACGCCCAGCCGACGCCGAACAGGCCGCCGCTGACGAGGTACAGCAGGCCGGTCGCCCACTTGCCCAGGTAGAAGCGGTGCAGCCCGATGTAGCCGCCGAAGGTCAGCAGGATCCAGGCGATGGTGTAGTCGTAAGGCCCGGAGACGTAGCGCTCGTCGGCCTCCCGATCCATCGACGGGATCAGGAAGAGATCGATGAGCCAGCCCACGCCCAGCAGGCCGCCGGTGAGCATCCAGAGCAGCCCGGACTTGCGCTTGCCGAAGTAGAAGCGGTGCGCCCCGGTGAAGCCGAAGATCCAAAGCACATAGCCGATGGTCTTGCTGTGGGTATCGTTGCTGCTCATGGGGTACTCCTCGATGACAGGGTCATCGGTGGTCATCGGTGGTCATCGGTTGTTCAGGATCTCTCTCGCCCGCTTGACCAGCGCAACCAGCGCGGCGCGGGCCTCGCCGGAGTCCGCGATGGGCGCATCAAAACCGACGCGGATGGGGCGCCGTCCATTCGGCGTCATCGCCGACAGCTCGAAGCCGTAGCGGTCGATGCCCGTCATGGTCACCTCGCTCACCGACTCCGCCCGGGAGAAGGCCAGACAGTACGCGGCCATCGCCTCGGCGTGATCCTCGTTCATGTGGCTGATGATGCCGGCGGTGTGCGGGGCGATGGGATCCGGCGTCGCGGCGGTCCAGGCGCCGGGCTCCACCCAGGACATCCGGCCGAAGCCGCCGATGTAGCGCAGGCTCGAGACCGCCAGGCGCCAGAAGCCGAAGTCCTTGAAGTCGATGTAGAAGGACGACTCCGGGTGGGTCTCCAGGAAGGCGGCGCGCGCCCGGGCCCGATCGTCGCCCTCGAGCTCCGCGCAGTCGCCCACCAGCGTCACCCGCCCCAGGGAGAGGGGGTTGCCCCCGCTCAGGGCCTCGGAGACCAGCAGGGAGGCTCTGCCGTCCGCCTGGAGGTTCTTGGTGTGCGTCGCCAGCGTGCTCACGAAGAACACCGGCGCCCCGTCGCAGACCGCGTAGCTCACCAGGGAGCCGTAGGGATAGCCGGCCGGCTCCGCGGCGACGGTGCAGAGCGTGCCTGCCCGCTGCCCCGCAAGCAGCGTCCGGGCGTACTCCGCGTGGGAGGGGGCCGGGGTCTCGGGATCGTAGAGCGGCTCCTGCCGCTTGCGGGGTTGCCCGCTGTCGTGTCCGCGACTCATCGCATCCTCCGCTGAAGGCGCGGTACCATCGCCCATACGCCTGAGGTCTCACATGATTGCATCTCTCCTGCTTATCCCGCTGCTGGCTTGTGACCCCAAGGAGCCGGCCGATGAGGACAGCGAGACGTCGGAGACCACGGACAGCGACGGCACCGGGCCCACCGACGGACTCGACACCGACCCCACCACGACCGGCCCTGGCGGCGACGACACCGACACCGACACGATGACCGACGAGACCACCGGCGGCACGCTCGTGGGGGACTGCGAGGCTGGCGGCTGGGCGCCGGGCGCGCAGGCGTTTCGGGACGCCTCCACGGACTGGGGGCTGCCCGACTTCGGGGCCGCGGGCGTGCGGGTCGACGCGGTGGACTTCGACGGTGACGGCTGGACCGACCTCGCGGTCCGCAGCGGCAACAGCCGGGATGACTTCGCCGCGGGCACCCGCAGCGCCTGGCTCCTGCGCAACACCGGGGCCGGCGGCTTCGAGGACGTCACGCAGTCCTCGGGGGTGCGCGCCATGCGCGGCGATAAGGATCCGAACATCGGCCGCCCGGGCGCCACCTGGGTCTTCGGCGACGTCAACAACGACGGCCACCTCGACGTCTACACCGGCCTCTCCGACGCCGACAGCGCGGACCCCACCGAGAGCTCCGAGATCATGCTGGGCGACGGGGCGGGCGGCTTCGTGCTCGCCGAGGCCCCCAGCGACTTCCAGACCAACGCCGTGGATCAGCCCTACGGCGCGGCCTTCGTGGACATGGACCGGGACGGCTTCCTGGATCTGTGGGTCACCAACTACTTCGCGCTGAGCGACTACCGACAGGACCGGCTCTACAGGGGCGACGGGACCGGCGGCTTCACCGACGTGACCTCGGCCTCCGGCGTCAACACCAAGGCCTGGAGCTACGTCGATGAGATCAACGAGGGGCTGGCGCACTCGGTGGCCTGGGCCGCCGGGGCCTGCGACCTGAACAATGACGGCTGGCCCGAGCTGCTCGCCAGCTCCTACGGCCGCGCGCCCAACCACCTCTGGCGCAACGAGGGCGGGGTCTTCGCCAACGCCAGCGTCGCCAGCGGCTACGCCTACGATCACCGGGAGGACTGGTCCGACAACGAGTCCGCCCGCTGCTGGTGCACGCTGCACCCCACGGACGTCTACTGCGACGGGGTGCCCGAGCCCGAGCTCATCGCCTGCGACGACGACGGGGACGTCTTCCGCTGGAACCACACCTACGACTGGTACCCCTTCCGCCTGGGCGGCAACAGCGGGGCCACCGTCTGCGCGGACGTGGACAACGACGGCTGGATGGATCTGCTCACCACCGAGATCGTGCACTGGGACGTGGGCGGCTCCTCGGATCCGAGCGAGCTGATGTTCAACACCGGCGATCCATCGGTGGTCTTCGAGCGCCCCGGCAACGAGATCACCGGGCTGACCCGCGACTACGACCGCGTCGACTGGAACGACGGGGACATCACCGCCAGCGTCTTCGACTTCGACAACGACGGCTGGCCGGATGTCTACATCGGCTCCACCGACTACCCGGGCACCCGGGGCCTGCTGTACCACCAGTCCAGCCCCCGGGACTTCGAGCCCGTGGACCTCGCGGACGGCGTCGATCATCTGCGCAGCCACGGCTCGGCCATCGCGGACTTCGATCGCGACGGCGACCTGGACATGGTCGTGGGGCACTCCTCCGCCCGCTGCCACGGCGAGTGCTACGACACCTTCGACGTGCGGCTCTTCGAGAACCTCACCGGCAACGGCGGGGACTTCGTGCAGCTGCGGCTCCAGGGCGGGGAGGGCAGCAACCGCGCGGCCGTGGGCGCCCGGGTGGACGTGCTCGCCGGCGGGGTCGTGCAGACCCAGGAGGTCGACGGCGGCCACGGCCAGTGGGGCAACCAGGACGACCTGGTGCTGCACTTCGGCGTGGGCCCCGCCTGCGTAGCCGAGGTCACCGTGCGCTGGCCTGACGCCGCGGGCACGACCGAGACCTTCACCGTCGACCGCGGCAGCCGCTACCTTGTGATCCAGGGCGAAGCCCCTGTCGTAGAGACCCCTGGAGGCAGCAAGTGAAGAAGCCCGTCACCAAGCCCACCGTCATCCTGCGCGCCTGTGAAGAGTACGACCCGGATCGGGTGGAGCGCATCGTGGGCGACGCCCTCGACGCCCTGCGGCTGCGGCCGAGCGGCCGGGTGCTGGTCAAGCCCAACGTGGTCGCCAGCGGGCCGCACTTCCCCCACGCCTACACCCGGCCCGAGTTCGTCGAGGGCGTGCTGCGGGCCCTGAAGGCCCGGGGCCAGGACGTCACCGAGTACGCGGTGGGCGAGCGCTGCGGCATCACCGTGCCCACCCGCTTCGCCTTCGGCGAGGGCGGCTACTACCCCATGCTGGATCGGGTCGGCGGCGTGCTGGCGCACCACTTCGACGAGGTCTCCCAGGTCCCCATCCCGCTGTACCACGAGGGCAGGCTGCGGGACGTGCTCTACACGCCGGAGCCCGTGGCGAAGGCCGACTTCTTCGTCAACTGCCCCAAGTTCAAGGCCCACCCCTGGACCACCGTGACGTTCTCCATGAAGAACTACATCGGCATCCAGGACGACCGGCACCGGCTGCTGGACCACGATCACATGCTGGACAAGAAGGTCGCCGACCTCCAGTACATCATCCAGCCCCAGCTCGTCGCCATCGACGCCATCACCGCCGGCGAGGGGCGCATGCTGACCCCGATGCCCTTCGACATGGGCATGGTGATCCTGGGCAACAACCAGCTCGCGGTCGACGCGGTCTGCTGCGCCATCATCGGCCTCGACCCCATGGACATCCCGCACCTGCGCCTCGCCTTCGAGCGGGGCTTCGGGCCGGTGGACCTCTCGCAGATCGACATCCTGGGCGACGTCAGCCTGGAGGCCGCCCGCGAGAAGGCCTCGGGCTTCCAGAGCGGCCTCATCCGGGTCGAGGACTACTTCGCGGGCACCAACATCCGCGCCTACGGCGGGCGCCCGCCGGGCCAGGAGGTCGACTACTGCTGGGGCGGCTGCCCCGGCGCCATGGAGGAGGCCATCGAGATCATGCGCCTCTTCGACGCGGCCACCGACGAGAAGATCCCGCCCACGCACATCGTCTTCGGTCACTACACCGGGCCCATCAACGCCCGGGAGGGCGAGAAGGTCATCTTCATCGGCGACTGCGCGACCTTCAAGGGCGACATCGCGGGCCAGCAGGTGGACATCCGCAGCCAGTACGTCGATCGCTCCCGCAAGGAGCCCCTGACCGCCAAGGCGGAGGACATCTTCGGCAAGATGGCCAAGATCGGCGTCAACTGGTGGCAGTCCCGCAACGAGCAGGTCATCCGCCTCTCGGGCTGCCCCGTCTCCGTGGCGGAGCAGGTGCTGACCCTGGTGAACCTGGGCAAGCTGAAGAACCCCTACCTGGATCCATCGAACACGGTGCCCTTCACCAACGCCTACCTCTCCTGGCGCTCCCGCTCGGCGCTGCGGCGCATGCTGGGCGACCCCTACAACAAGGCCGTCCCGATCGTCCGCGGGGCCGCGCGGCCCGCCCAGAACCTGCCCCCCGAGGGCGGGGCCAGCGAGTGGGAGGCCGAGTAGCGCGCCCCGTCCCGCTCAGAAGCCGGCCTCGACGCCGAAGATGAGGTACACCGCGCCGTTGTTGGTCAGGCCGTCGTTGTCCGCCCCGAAGGAGCCCGCGAACATGTCGTCCAGCCCGTCGTCGTTCAGATCGGCGGTGCGCTCGGGCAGCGAGCCGCTGGCGTCGTTCAGCGCCACGCCGGTGAAGGTGGTCGAGGCGTCGGTCGCGAGGTCGGTGGTGCCGGCGGTGGGGCCGTAGAGCAGCCAGGTGGCGCCCGCCTCCGCGGCGGCGCTGTCGTTGCCGAGCGCGCTGATGAGCAGGTCGTCGTAGCTGTCGCCGTTCAGATCGCCGGCGCCCGAGAGGTGGTCCCCGAGCAGATCATTGGCGGCGGCGCCGATGAACGTCGCGGCGGCGTCGGCCACCGTCATCGCGCCCGCCTTCAGCGGGCCGTGGAAGAGGTAGGCGGCCCCGGCGTTGGTGCCGCCGAGGTCGTTGGCGCTGGCGGAGACCAGGAGATCCTGGGCGCCGTCGCCGTTGACGTCTCCCGCGGGCACGACCTGCCAGCCGAGCTGGTCGTCGTGGGTGTAGGCGGAGATGGTGACGTCGGCGTCGGCGGTGGTGTAGTTGCCGGAGGTCAGGCCGTGGAAGATGAAGACCCCGCCGCCGTCGATGCCGTCGAGCTCGGCGGCGGGGGCGCCGCCGACGATGTCGTCCGCGCCGTCGCCGTCGAGATCCACCGCGGGCACGCCGTTGTAGCCCAGCAGATCGCCGCTGTTGGCGCCGAAGATGACCGCGTCCGCGTTGGTGTCGACGGGGAGATCGCCGGAGATGGGCCCGGTGAACAGGTAGATCGCGCCGGCGTCGCTGAACACCCCGCTGCCGCCCAGGAGCACGTCCCGGTATCCGTCCGCGTTGACGTCGCCGCTGCCGATGGCGAAGCCGGTGTAGTCGCTGGGGCCGGCGGCGATCAGCCGGGCCTCGGCGCTGTCCGTGGCGGTGTCCCCCAGCAGCGGTCCCTGGAAGAGCAGCACCTCGGTGCGCGAGGCGCCGGTGGCGCCGGGGCGGGTGACGAGCACGTCGTCCAGTCCGTCGCCGTTCACGTCGCCGGGGCCCGCGACGCGGTAGCCCAGGTAGTCGCCCTCGCCGGGGATGAAGGCGTCGGCGTCCGCCATTGAGGCGTCGGCGGTGATGGGGCCGTAGAAGAGGTAGGCCCCGCCCGAGCCCGTGTCCCGGAAGTAGGCGCCCACGATCAGGTCGTCCGCGCCGTCTCCGTCCACGTCGCCGGCCGCGTCCAGGTCGTGCCCCGCCTGATCGTTGTCGCCCTCGCCGATCAGCAGCACGTCCGCGTCAGCGAGGCTGATATCCGTCTCCAGCCCGCAGTCGGTCGCCGGGAAGCCGTCGCAGTCGTTGTCGAGGCCGTCGTCGCAGATCTCTTCGGCGTCGGGGTTGACCTCGCCGTTGGTGTCGTCGCAGTCGTCCTCGTTGTCCACGTTGCCCGAGGGCAGATCACAGAACTCGAAGCTGTTGTCCGGATCGCCGTAGCCGTCGAAGTCCAGGTCCGCCCAGGAGGTCGTGGTCACCCCCTCGTCGATGTCGTAGTCGCAGTCGTTGTCGACGTCGTCGCAGGCCTCGTCCGCCGCAGGGTTGATGTCGGGGTCGCTGTCGTCGCAGTCCGCGGCCCCGGCGTAGCCGTCGCCGTCGAGGTCGAAGGGCCCGGTGTCGGTGGTGCCGGTGGGCGGCGCGGTGTCGTCGACGCCCGTGTCGTCGTCGACGCCGGTCGACTCATCGAGCCAGATGTCCGTGTCGTTCTCGAGGTCGTCGCCGTCGCTGATCTTGTCGCCGCCGCAAGCGAAGAGCAGCGCGAGGAGGGTAGGGGTCATGTGTGCGGTCCCCGGGGACGTTGAGGAGCCCAGGTTACCGCGAGGCTCAGATCGCGTCTACAGTCCCGGGGAAGAGGTAGACCGCGCCGGGAGGTGTGACGCGGGCGGCGCTCAAAGCTCCGGTGTGGTGCCGTTCATCAGGTAGACGCCGCCGTAGTAGGTGCCGCCGAAGTCGGCGGCCTGAGCGCCGATGGCCAGATCGTCCAGGCCGTCGTTGTTGAAGTCGCCGGCGGTGACGACGCCGGCGAAGTCGTTGCTGTCCTCGCCGTTGATGAAGGCGTCGGCGTCACCCAGGCCGGTGACTCCGGAGACGGGGCCGTAGAACAGGTAGGCGCGCCCCGACTGGGTGCCGCTGGCCGCGTTGCCCAGCGCGCCGATGGCGACGTCGCTGTTGCCGTCGCCGTCGAAGTCGAAGTCACCCACGGCGCTCTCGCCCGCGTAGTCGTTGCTGACCTCGCCGTACAGCGTCGCGTCGGCGTCGCCGACGGTGAGCTCGCCGCTGATTGGGCCGTAGAAGACGAAGCCGCCGCCGGCGAAGTAGCCGGCGGTGCTCTCGACGTTGCCGGTGACCAGCAGATCCTCGTTGCCGTCGCCGTTGACGTCGCCGGCGGCGTTGACCACGTAGCCGATCTGCGAGGGGGCCACGTCCGCGCGGATGGTGATGTCCGCGTCGCGGTTGTAGACCGTGCCCGACCAGGTGGGCTCCGAGAGGAAGACGTAGGCCGCGCCGCCCGCGTCGCCGCTGGTCGCGAGCGCCACCAGCGGCGCGCCCACGCCCACGTCCGAGAGGCCGTCGCCGTCCAGGTCGCCGACGCCGTTGACGGAGAAGCCGAGGTAGTCGTAGAGGCCGGTGCCCCGGAAGGTGACGTCGGCGTCGGAGAGGGGGGTGCTGCCGGAGTGGGGGCCGTAGAGGAGGTAGGCCGCGCCGTCGTAGGTGGCGGAGACGGTCGCCTGGGGGGAGCCGATCAGCACCTCGTCGGTGCCGTCACCGTCCACGTCGTCCAGCCAGCCCAGGCCGTAGGAGGCGAGGTCGCTGTAGACCTCGCCGGTGAAGGTGGCGTCGGCGCTCAGGCTGCCCGAGAGGGCGGCGTCGCCGCGGATGAGCGAGGCGAGGCCCGCCCCGCCAGCCCCGCCGAAGGCGCCGACGAGCAGATCCTCCACGCCGTCGCCGTCGCCGTCGCCGCCGGCAGCGTGGCGGGTCGCGGAGAACTCGCCGACGCTGCCGGTGTAGCTGGCGTCGGCGTCGGACATGTCGCCGTCCGCGCTGATGGGCCCCAGGAACACGTAGGTGGTGCCCGTGGCCGTGGTGCCGCTGATGTCGCCGGGGGCGCCGATCACCAGGTCGTCGTTGCCGTCGCCGTTCAGGTCGCCAGCGGCGAGGTTGTAGCCCGTGTAGGTGAGGTAGCCGAGGCCCGCGAGCATGACGTCGGCGTCGCTCAGGGAGACCTCGCCGGTCAGGAGCTCGCAGCCGGCGATGCCGCCGTCGCAGTTGTCGTCGATCCCGTTGGCGCAGATCTCCTCGACGCTGGGGTTGACGGCGGCGTCGCCGTCGTCGCAGTCGTCGCCGCCGCCCTCCGAGCTGGGCGCGCCGTCCCAGGCGTGGCCGTCGAAGTCCTGATCGTAGTCGTCGCCGCCGTAGCAGTCCTGATCCGTGCCGTCGTACCAGACCTCCGGCGCCCCCGGGTACACGTCCGGATCCTCGTCGTCGCAGTCCGTGTCGTCCTCGACCTTGCCGGGCTCGGCGAAGCAGGACGGCTGGGGGTTCAGCGCGTCGCCGAAGCCGTCGAGATCAAGATCCGCGAAGAGCAGCACCTCGCCGCCGGCCTCGTCGATCGCCGCGTCGCAGTCGTTGTCGAGGGTGTCGCACTCTTCGATGGCGCCGGGGCGGATGTCTGTCGTGGTGTCGTCGCAGTCATCGGCGTTGTTGGTGTAGCCGTCGGGGGCCACGCAGGCGTCCGCGCTGTCGACGGGATCGCCGTACCCGTCTCCGTCGACGTCCGCGTACCACGTGGCGGCCACGCCCTCGTCGATGGTCTCGTCGCAGTCCTCGTCCACCCCGTCGCAGCTCTCGGTCGCGCCCGGGTTGATGCCCGCGTCCTCGTCGTCGCAGTCCTCTTCGACCGCGAAGCCGTCGTTGTCAGCGTCTGTGGCGTCGTCGCCGCCGCCGCCGCCGTCCTTGTCGCCGCAGCCGGCCAGCAGCCCCAGCGAACCGAGCATCAGGAAACCAAGGGTGAAGCGCATCTGTCCTCCGGGCCGTTCTGCCCGGAGGGTACCCTGATTCAGGCGCTGGGATACAGCTTGGTGAGCACGAACTCCCGATGCCCCAGCGCCTCGGCGGCCGTGAGCCTCCCCGCGGCGGTGCGCAGGGTGACATCGATCAGCGCGTCGCCGGCCTCGTCCAGGCTCATCTCCCGGCGCAGCAGGCCCGAGACGTCGAGGTCCACGTGCTCGCTCATCTCCCGGGCCGTTCGCGGGTTGGCGGTGAGCTTGACGACGGGCACCACCGGGTGCCCCACGATGTTGCCCTGACCGGTGGGGAAGAGGTGCACCACCGCGCCGCTGGCGGCCTGGAGGGTCACGCACTCCGCGGCGGCCGACGAGGTGTCCATGTAGTACAGACCCGGGCCCTTCGCCGGGGACTCGGCCGGCGCCAGCACGTCCAGGTAGCGGGCGTGCGTCCCGATCTTCTCCAGGTTGCCGAAGGCCTTCTCCTCGATGGTCGTCAGCCCGCCCAGGATGTTTCCGGCGGTGGGCTGGGACTCGGAGAGATCGCTGGTCTTGTTCTGGAGGATCTGGTTGTTGTAGGCGGTCCAGGTGTCGAGGAACTTCTGCCCGATCTCCGGGGAGGCGGCGCGGGAGACGCAGACGTGCTCGGCGCCGGTGATCTCGCTGGTCTCGCCGAAGCACAAGGTGGCGCCGGCGGGCACGAGCTTGTCCACGAGGTTGCCCACGGTGGGGTTGCTGGCGAGGCCGCTGGTGGTGTCGGACTCGCCGCACTTCACGGAGATGTACAGCTCGGAGACCGGGCAGGGCTCGCGCTGAAGCTCCGTGGCGTCCTGGAGCAGCGCCTTGGCGGCGCGGCTGGCTCGCGCGATGGTGTTCAGATCGCCGTGACGCTCGATGGAGAAGCCGACGACCGGCTTGCCGGGGCTCAGGGCGCGGATCTGCTCGACGAGGCGGCCGGTCCAGCCGGGCTCGATGCCGACGACGACGACGGCGGCCACGTTGGGGTTGGCGCCGGTCCCGGCCAGGGTGCGGAAGTGCAGCTCCAGGTCGGCGCCGTACTGGAGGCGGCCGTAGGGGTGGGGGATGGCCTGGACGCCGAAGATGTTGCGGGCGACGGCCTCGCAGCAGGCGTTGGAGATGTCGTCCACCGGCAGGATGATGACGTGGTTGCGCACGCCGACGCGGCCGTCGGGGCGTCGGTATCCGGGGAAGGTCTTCTGGCTGTAGTCGCTCATGGAATCGATCCCCTACCAGCGCTTGGTCTTGAGGTTGTGGACGTGCACGTGGTCGCCCACGTCGAAGGCGGCGACGACCTTGCCGATGTCGTGGCCGTACTTGATGACCGTGTCGCCGGAGGCGGCGGGCGCGAGCGCGATCTTGTGGCCGAGGGGGATGGCGGCGGCGGCGGTGACCGTGTAGGTCTCGTCGCCGTGGAGGCTGGCGCCGGTGAGCGCCTGGCCGGCGGTGACACCCTCGATGACGATGACGGCGACGTTGTCGTCGGGGTGGTGGACGAGAAACTCTGCGCTCATGGCGGCCTCCGGGTGTGGCTCTCTGGAGTGTAGCTCACGGCGCCAGGACGATCTTGGCCGAGCCCGTCGCGCCCGCGTCCAGATCCTGAAACGCCCGCGCGCCCTCAGCCAGAGGCCGTGACTCGGCCCAGGACAGATCGCCCAGAGTGCCCGCAAGCAGCATCTCCGCGGCGCTCACGAGATCCTGGTGGGTGTAGGTGTAGGCGCCGAAGAAGGTGATCTCCGCGAGCGTCAGGCGCCGGACGTCCAGCCCGAAGTCGTTGTCCATCAAGCCCACGTGCGCGATCACGCCGCCGGGCCGCGCGAGCCGGGACGCCGCCCGCCGCGTCACCGCGCCGCCCACCGCGTCGACCACCAGATCCACGCTCCCGTCCGCCGGGCCGGGCTCGCTCGCCGGATCCCAGACGTCGAACCCACAGCGCTCGGCGGCGCTGCGCCGCCGGAGCGGGTTGGTCTCCGCCAGGACGATCCGTCGGCAGCCCCGGGCCCGCAGCTGCAGCGCCGTCAGCAGGCCGACGCTGCCCCCGCCGAGCACCAGCGCGCTCAGCTCGCAGAGGGGGCGGTGCAGCGCCCGCGCCGCCAGGTTCAGGGCGTGCACGCCGGTCGCCGCCGGCTCCGTCAGCGCCGCCGCCGTCAGATCCGCGCCCTCGGGCAGCGGGATGAGGTTGCGCTCGGGGATGCTCAGGCGCTCGGCCATGGCCCCGGCCCGCCGCATCCCGATGAGCTCCCGCCGCTGGCAGAGGTTGCCGCGCCCGCCCTGGCAGTATGCGCAGGCGCCGCAGGTCACCAGCGGGTTGACCACCACCGGGCGGCCGGCGTACGCCCCGGTGAGCGCCCGGCCGGCGACCTCGTGCCCCAGGATCAGGGGCGGCACCCGCCGGGGGTCGTGGCCGTGCCAGGCGTGCATGTCCGAGCCGCAGACGCCCACCGCGGAGACGGCGATCAGCGCCTCGCCGTCGGGCACCGCCGGCTCGGGCTCGTCCCGGAAGGTGATCTCGCGGGTGTCCGTGTAGACCAGCGCCTTCATCCGCTCGCTCCTGTACGGCTTCCGCAGGAGTCTACCCGCTCCCGCCGCTGCTGCCTGGGGCCGGCGAACGGAGTAGGGGAGCGTATGCAACCACAAGCCGCCATCCTCACTGGGGTTCCGCCCCACGCCAGCTTCCTCTTCCTGAACCTCCGGCACGGCCGCGACGCCGCGGCCGCGGCGCGGGCCCTGACCGCACCCGCCCACCCCGAACACCTGCTGATCGGCTTCGGCGCGACGCTGCTGTCCGCGCTGGGCGCGGAGATCCCCGGGCTGCGCCCCATACCGGCCCTCTCCGCCAACGGCGTCTCTTCGCCGCGCACGCCGTCGGATCTGCTGCTGCGCGTCGCGGGTGAGGATCCGGGGGAGGTGATGCACCGGGAGCGGGCCGCCCTCGCGGCGCTGGGCGACTGGGAGGTCGCCGATCAGGTGAACGGCTTCATGTACGGGCCGAGCCGCGATCTCTCCGGCTACGAGGACGGCACCGAGAACCCCACGGGAGAGCGCGCCGTGGAGGCCGCCTTTCAGCAGGCCGGGGCTGGGCTCGCGGGCTCCAGCGTGGTCGCCGTGCAGCGCTGGATTCATGACATGGACGCCCTGGAGGCCATGAGCGAGCCCCAGCGGGACAACATCATCGGCCGGGAGCGCCGCAGCAACGAGGAGCTGGAGGCTGCCCCCGAGACCGCCCACGTCAAGCGCACGGCGCAGGAGGACTTCGAGCCCGAGGCCTTCGTGGTGCGGCGCTCAATGCCCTGGCGGGATCACCGGGGGGCCGGGCTGGTGTTCGTCTCCTTCGCGGCGACCCTGGACCCCTTCGAGGCCCAGCTGCGGCGGATGATGGGCCTCGACGACGGCCTGGTCGACGGCCTCTTCTCCTTCACCCGGCCGGTCAGCGGCGGGGCGTGGTGGTGCCCGCCGCTGGCGGACGGTCGGCTGGATCTCCGGGCCTGCCTGAGCGCTTGACGAGCGGCGTGATTCAGGTGGCGGTGAAGCCGCCGTCCACGTAGAGCACCTGCCCCGTGACGTAGTCCGAGGCGCGGCTGGCGAGGAACAGCAGCGGGCCGTGCAGATCCTCCAGGCGGCCGTTGCGACCGATCGCGGTGCGCGCGGCCAGCCGCGCGCTGGCCGCCGGATCCGCGAAGACGGGGGCGGTCAGCTCCGTGGGGAAGAAGCCCGGGGCGATGGCGTTGCACAGGACGCCGGCCGGGCTCCAGGCCTGGGCCATGGCGCGGGTGAGCTGGGCCACCCCGCCCTTGGAGGCGCCGTAGGGCATGCCGTCAGGGAAGGCCAGCCGGGCCTGGAGGCTGGCGAGGTTGATGACCCGCCCCCAGCCCTGCGCGATCATCCCGGGGACCAGCGCGCGGGCGAGGCGGAAGGGGGCGGTCAGGTTGATCTCGAGGGTCGCGTCCCACTCGGCGTCGCTCAGGGCCTCCGGTGGCTTTCGCGGGTTCAGCCCCGCGGCGTTCACCAGGATGTCCACTGGACCGAAGCGGCTGCCCGCCACCTCGACCATGTCCGCCAGCCCCTCCCGCCAGGTGAGATCGAAGGCCAGCGGGGTCGCCTCGCCGCCGGCCGCCTCGATGGCGCGGGCGGCCTCGGCGATGCGCTCCTCGCGGCGGGCGACCAGCACCACCGACGCGCCGGCGCCCGCCAGAGCCCCGGCCATGGAGCGCCCGATGCCGGAGCTGGCGCCGGTGACCAGGGCGACCCGGCCGCTCAGCTCGAACAGGCCGCTCACGCTTTGAAGTCCTCGCCGGGGAAGTACTTCTCCAGCCGGACGTCCGCGGTGCGGGCGTGGGCCTCCATGCCCTCCAGGCGGGAGATGCGCGCGGTCACCGGCCCCAGCGCGCGGTTGGCCTCGCGGCTCATGCGCTGCCAGGTGAGCGGCTTCAGGAACTTGTGTACGCTCAGGCCCGCGCTGTACCGGGCCGCCCCGCGGGTGGGGAGGATGTGGTTGGGGCCGCTGGCCTTGTCGCCGTAGGCCACGGTGGTCTCCTCGCCCAGGAACAGCGAGCCGTAGGACCGCAGTCTTCCCAGCCACCAGTCCAGGTCGGCGGCGTGTACCTCCAGGTGCTCCGGCGCGTAGCGGTCGCTGGCGGCCGCGGCGGCCTCCCGATCGCTGGCCAGCACCACCTCGCCGCAGTCCCGCCACGCGGACTCGGCCGCCGCCCGCGCGGTGTCCGGCAGGTCGGCGATCAGCGCGGGCATGCGCGCCATCACGGCCCGGGCCAGCGCCTCGTCGGTGGTCACCAGGATCACGGGGGAGTCCGGGCCGTGCTCGCCCTGTCCCACCAGATCGACCGCCACCACCTCCGGGTCGGCGGTCTCGTCAGCGAGGATCAGGATCTCGGTGGGCCCGGCGTAGAGGTCGATGCCGATCCGCCCGAAGAGCTGGCGCTTGGCCTCGGAGACCCAGGCGTTTCCTGGCCCCACCACCACATCGGCGGGGGCGTCGGTGAAGAGCCCGAAGGCCAGGGCGGCGATCCCCTGCACCCCGCCCAGGCACAGCACCTCGTCGACCCCGGCGAGCTTGAGCGCGGCCAGCACCGCAGGGTGCACGCTCTCGCCGCGGGGCGGGCTGGCCGCGACCACCCGCCGCACCCCGGCGACCCGGGCGGTGACTACGCTCATCAGCGCGCTGGCGACGTGGGCGTAGCGGCCGCCCGGCACATAGGCGCCCACGACGTCGACCGGCACCAGCCGCTGCCCGGTGATCAGCCCGTCGCCGAGCGGCAGCTCGAAGTCCGTGACGCTGGCTCGCTGGGCCTCGGCGAAGGCGCGGATGCGGTCCCGGGCGAAGGTGAGATCCGCGCGCAGGGCCGGCGAGAGGCTCTCCAGCGCCGCGTCCAGCGCCTCCGGCGGCACCCGGGCGTCACCGGTCCAGCCGTCCAGGGCCTCGGCGTAGCTCAGGGCCCCGTCCTCGCCTCGCGCTTCGATGTCCCGGAGCATCTCCGCGACCCGCGCGCGGCGGGCGTCGTCGTCAGTCTCGGGGGTGCGGGTCGCCGTCTTGAGCAGGGTGGTCGTCATGGGGGGAGGGTACCGCGATATCAGCCGGGCCAGTCCAGCCGGAACATCACCAGCCCGTCCGGCCCGGTCGCCGAGACCACGAGGCCGTCGCCGGTCGCGCTCACGCCGTTTCGGCCGTCCATCGTCCAGGCGACCGGGTAGACGGTCGCGGCGTGGGCGTCGTTGTCGACGGTGAGGGTCTCCACGAGGCTGCTGCCGTCGTAGCGCAGCGCCACGTCGCGGCCCCAGGCGAGCGCGCCGTCGCCGTCGACGGACACCACCCGCAGGGCGGCGGGGGCGTCGTCGGGCAGGGGCAGCGCTCTGGGCGCGTCGCCGTCCACCCAGAGGACGAGCTCGCCGCCCTCCCGGCCGGCGACGAAGGGCCGCCCGTCAGCGGTCAGTCCGGCGGACTGGAGGGTCAGCTCCCGGGCGCCGCTCGACGTGTACTGGCGGATCGTCGCGCCGTCGAGGGTCAGCAGGCCGTCCCCGGTGACCGCCAGCAGCTCCTCGAAGGGCTGGGCGTCCGAGGCCGGGCGCTCCTCCAGGGAGCCGTCGTTGGAGACGCAGCGGAGCAGGCGGGCGCTGCCCGGCGTGAGGCCGCAGACGCCGTCGGCCGTGCCCACCGCGCGGGTGTTCATGGGCCAGTCGGCCCGGGCGCGCTCGGCGCCGCTCGCGTCGTAGCGGATCACCTCCGCGGAGGTCACGAGCCAGGCGCCATCGCGATCGGCCCCCACCAGGGAGATGCCCGTGCTCGCGATGGTCTTCAGCTCGACGCCGTCGGGGCCGTGGTGTGTGACGCGGTCATCGTAGAGCGCCCAGAGGCCGCCATCGGCGCGGCCCGCGACGGCCATCGGGGCCGACGGCAGCGGCACCACCCCGCCCGCCAGCACGGCCAGCGACAGGGGCTGCCCGTCGCCGCGAATCGCCCGGGCGGCGGCTGGGCCGGGCCCGGAGAGCTGCGAGAGCACGGGGCGGGCGCGGAGGGTGTCCGGGCCGGGGACCGTGACGAAGCCGCCGGTCCTGGGGGAGGTGACCGTGACCTCCTCGGCGGGCACGCCCTCGTCCCAGCTCAGACGCGCCAGGGTCTCGCCGATCATCTCACCCTCCGAGGCCGCCGCCAGCCCGATCAGCAGGAGCCCTACCACGGCGGATCACCGAAGGTGACGTCGCCCTTGAGATCCTCGAACTTGATGCGCTGCACGCTGTCGGTGTTGTTGGGCTCTGACCAGAGGCTCAGGGCCTCGTTCTCGTTGATGACCAGCGCGACATGATCCGGGTAGGGCCGGCCCGGGGTGGTCCAGAAGACCAGCTGGCCGGGCTCGGGGCGGTTGGTGGCGCTCAGGCGGTTGTTCTCCGCCTTCCCCTGGTAGCCGAGCAGGTTCCAGACCATCCAGTTGGCGTCCGGGGCGGCCCAGACGCGGTCGTAGAAGCTCTTCACCCAGGCCCCGTCGACCTGTCCGGCGAGGATCGCGGAGTACATGGTGTACTCCCAGCAGTTCATCGACGAGCTTGGATCCGGCGCGTTGCCCCGCCCCTCGTAGTAGTGGCGGTAGAAGTCGTTCGCGGGCGGGTTGACCCAGTCCTGGGAGCCCTCCAGCAGGGCGGCCGTGACCACCAGCTCGTCGGGCTTGGAGAGCTTGTCCTGGATGGCCTTCAGGCGGCCCGCGTCACCGAGGATGGCCCGCCGCTGATCCACCGGGGCGGCGTGGATCAACTCCACGATGCTGTTGGCGTCGGGCTTGTCGACCTTCAGCGCCTCGTCCAGCTTCTCGCCCAGCGGGCGGTTGGCCTCCTCCACCATGTGAAGCACCGCGGCCTGGACCTCCTGGAAGAAGGACCAGACGGAGGTCGAGGGGCCCGGATCGCAGTCCCCCTCCGCGAGCGCGGGGCTGGTCCAGGAGAAGAGGAGCATCAGGAGGGTGGCGTATCTGAACATGGCCGGGATGGGTGCAAGAATCGCACCAGCGGGAAGGGGCTCATCCATGGGCATCAATCGCTCGCTGCGACCTGTTCGCTGGGGCATGGAGATCCCAACCTGCGACACTCAGTTCACACGTGCCAGCGCGACGATGTGTCCCCGGACGTAGTCGATGCTCACCCGGGCGGCGCCGGCGTCCTCGAACATCCGGGTCAGGGCGTCCGCGTCGAAGAGGTGGATGTGCTCGGGGTTGTCATCTTCCTTTGAGGGCACGCTGGCGATCACGTGGCGCCGGGCGACCCGCACCGCCTCGGCCGCCGCCTCCCCGGGCCGCTCCATGTGCTCCAGCACCTCCAGCAGCGTGACCACGTCCGCGCTGTCAGCGTCGATGGGGAGGCTCCGCGCGTCCGCCTGCAGGGCCTCCAGCCACGCGACGCCGCCGTCGCGGACCGCGCGCAGATCCCGGGCTCGGATGGCGTCCTGATCCACGGCGGTGACGTCCAGCTCCGGGAAGCTGTCGAGGAGCGGCCAGAGGAAGGTGCCGCGTCCGGTGCCGACGTCCACCAGGACATCGGGCTGGAGCCCGCGAAGGATCCCCAGCACTTTTCTGACCCGTGGCAGCTCGGCGTTTCGCTTGAACTTGTGCACCTTCAGACCCTGGGCGCGCCCCCACGCCACAAGCTCCTCAGGCGTCAGGTCAGGAGCGTCTGGGCGGCGTCCCCGGACAAATGCTGCCGCAAACTTGAGATAGTAGTGTGCATCACTCATGAGACGCTCGCTTGTGACGAAGCTACAATACGCCCGCCCGTGGAAGACCACTGCTCCGGGCATGGAGATAATATGACGCTCAAGCATCTGAGAAGCCTGACTCTACTTGCCTTTTTGCCGATGGTGATGATCGCGTGCGGTGACAAGGACGAGAGCACCGACGACGGCGGCGATGACACCGCGACCGACGCCGACGCCGACACCGACACCGACGCCGACACCGACTCGGACGCCGACGCCGACTCGGACGCCGACGCCGACGCTGATTCCGACGCCGACGCCGACGCCGACACCGACACCGACACCGACACCGACACCGCCACGACCGGCGGCGACGACACCGGTGACACGGGGCCCGGTACGCCCGGCGGCCCCGGCGGTGAGCCCGGCGGCGAGCCCGGCGGCCCCGGCGGTGAGCCCGGCGGTGAGCCCGGCGGCGAGCCCGGCGGCCCCGGCGGCGAGCCCGGCGGCAGCGGCGAGTGCCTCGGCCCCGCAGACCTGACCTGGTTCGCGCAGGTCCGTGACTCCTCTGGAACCGCTGCCATCAAGTTCCCCTCCAGCGAGTCCCTGACCATGGTGGGCGGTGTCGCCAACACCTGCACCAACACGGTCAGCTTCACCACCAACTCGACCTGCCTCGTCACCACCTTCGAGGTGAGCAACGGCTCGACGGGGAGCGGCATGGGCCAGGCCTGCGGTGACGCCATCACCAAGCGCATCCTCAAGCCGGGTGAGGTGCTGGAGGAGGAGATCGCCTGGGGCACGCTGTCGGCTGACAGCTACCTCCTCCAGGTCGAGTACGACGTGACCGGTATCTTCCCGAGCCTGGCGAACTTCGTAGTCTATTGACCCCCCGTGGGATGGTGATCGCCGACGAGACGTCGGAGCGCGCGCTCTTTGTCAAGCTGCGGGGTCCGCTGCTTGGCTACGCGTTGGTGCTGGCGATCGCCGTCCTCGGGTATCGATGGATTGAAGGGTGGGGGGTCCTCGACTCGCTGTGGATGGTGGCGATCACCTTCACCACGATCGGCTTCGGCGAGGTCCATCCCCTGAGCGACTCCGGGCGCTACCTGACGCTGGGGCTCATCGGCGCCGGCGTCAGCCTTCACACCTACACCTTCACGCAGGTGACGCGCTACTTCGTGGAGGGCGGCTTCACCGCCTCCCTTCAGGCCCGCCGGAGGAAACGGATCATGTCTCAGCTCAACGGTCACTTCGTGGTGGTCGGCCTCGGCCGGCTCGGTCACGAGATCGCGGAGCTGCTCTACCACGACGGCGAGACCGTGGTGGTCATCGATGAGCGCGAGGATGTGCTGGAGAAGCATGAGCGCACCGCGCTGAAGATCCTCGGGGACGCGAGCCACGACTCGGTGCTGCACGCGGCCGCCGTCAGCCGGGCGCGGGGGCTCGCTGTCGCGACGGGGTCGACGGCGGTGAACGTCTTCGTCGTGCTCTCGGCCCGCGAGCTGAACCCGGATCTGTACATCCTCGCTCGCGTGGACGAAGCCGGCGCCTCCAGCAAGGCGCTGCGGGCGGGAGCGGATCGGGTCTTCAGCCCCTTCCGCATCGGCGGCATCCGCATGGCCCACGCCCTGCTGCACCCCCACGCCGCTCGCTTCATCGAGCAGGCGGAGGCCCGCGAGAACCCCAACCTCTGGATTCGGGACGTCTCCATCGGTCCGGAGGCTCCCTGCCTGGGGCGGCTGGTGGAGTCCAACCTGCGGCAGCTCTACGGGGTGATGGTCGTCGCGCTCCGCCGCCCCGACGGCGAGATGATCCCCACCCCGGGGCCGGACGATGAGCTGCGGCCCGGCGACGTGGCCGTCGTCGCGGGCACGCCCGGCGCGATCCAGGCGTTCGCCTCCGCCGTGAGCCCGTGAGCCGGTAGAATTCGCTTCAGGGCGAATGAACCGCGCCGCTCAGGGGTATTGGCAGGGCGCCTTACCCTGGGGAGCTGTGAGCCTCATCGAAGCCACGATCGCCGTCAATCGCTTCGGGCTCGGCGCCGCGCCGGGTGAGCTGGAGCGCGTCGCGGTGGATCCCCGGGGCTGGCTCAGCGCTCAGCTGGCGCCGTCCCCCGCGCCGGATGCGCTGGCCCGCCGGCCCGACACCGGGGCGCTGATGCGGGCGGCGGCTCGGCAGAAGGGCAAGGACCACGCCCGCAAGCTGGCCCGCGCGCTCTACATGGACGAGGCCTCGGACGCGCTGAAGGTCGCTGTCGCGAGCGAGCGCGGCTTCCACGAGCGGCTGGTGGCCTTCTGGAGCAACCACGTCGCCGTCTCGGTGAAGCGGGCCAAGGTGCTGGGGCTCGCGGGCGCCTACGAGCGAGAGGCCGTGCGCCCCCGGGTCACCGGCCGCTACCAGGAGCTGCTGATCGCCGCGATGAAGCACCCGGCGATGCTGCTGTACCTGGACAACAACCGCTCGGTGGGCCCGGACTCCCCGGTGGGCCAGCGCCAGGAGAAGGGGCTCAACGAGAACCTCGCCCGCGAGCTGCTGGAGCTACACACCCTGGGCGTGGACGGGGGCTACACTCAGTCCGACGTCGAGAGCCTCGCCGCCATCTTGACGGGCTGGGGGCTGAGCGAGGAGAAGGACGGCTTCCTCTTCAGCGAGCGGCGCCACCAGCCGGGGCGGAAGCTGCTGCTGGGCCGGCGCTACGGCGAGGGGCTGGAGGAGGGGGAGCGGGCGCTGGCGGAGCTGGCCCGGCATCCCTCGACCGCGCGGCACCTCTCCAGGAAGCTCGCCAGCCACTTCAGCAGCGATGCTCCGCCCCCCGCGCTCGTGGCGGCTCTGGAGGAGGCCTGGATGGACACCTGGGGCGATCTGGGCGCGGTCTACGCCGCGCTGCTGGCGCACCCCGACGCCTGGACGCCCGACGCCGCCAAGATCAAGTCCCCGCGGGATCTGGTGATCTCCACCGCTCGCGCCGTGGGGGATCGGAGCTTCCCGCTCTACACATCGGTCGAGAAGCTCGGCCAGCAGCCCTGGGCCCCGGACTCGCCGCAGGGCTTCCCGGACACCGCCGCGGCCTGGCTCGGTCCCGCGGCGGTGCTGCAGCGGGTGGAGTGGGCGGCCTTCATGGCGGCGCGCTCCCGGCGCGTGGAGCCGGCGCAGGTGGGCGGCGACGCCCTGGGGGCCTCGCTGACGGCGCGCACCCGTCGCTGGATCTCGGCCAGCGCGACCCGCGAGGAGGGCCTCGCCCTGCTGCTCGCCTCTCCAGAGTTTCAGCGACGATGAGGATCTCCCGGCGATCCATGCTTCGGGGAATGGCGGCCTCCGCGGGCCTGTCGACGGGCGGGCTCTCCTGGGCCGGGGCGCCCACCGACGCCCGGCTCATGGTCGTGCTGCTTCGGGGCGGACTGGACGGGCTCGACGCGGTGCGGCCCGTGGGCGACCGCAGCTACCGGAGCCTCCGAGGGAGCCTGGTCGAGGGCGAGGACGGGGGCGCTGGGATCGCGCTGGACAGCACCTTCTCGTTGCACCCCGCGCTGGCGCCGCTGGCGCCGCTCTACAATCGCGGCGAGCTGCTGGTGGTGCACGCGGTGGGGCTGCCCTACCAGCAGCGCTCCCACTTCGACGCCCAGGACATGCTGGAGAACGGCACCGACCGGCCGCGCGGGGCGCGCACGGGCTGGCTGAACCGCGCGCTGACCGCCATGGGGGCCACGGATCGGGACGGGCTGGCGCTGGGCGGGAAGGTGCCGCTCCTGCTGCGCGGCGAGACGCCGGTGGTGGCGGTGGGGGAGGGCGGCGGCATGCCCGCCGAGGAGGCGCTCATCGAGCGGGTGAGCGCGCTCTATGAGGAGGACGCGCTGCTGGGGCCGCTGCTCGCGGAGGGGATCGCCGGGCGGGACATGCTCATGGGCTCCGCCAGCGCCCGGCAGTCTGACAGCACCCAGCAGCTCACCCGCATGGCGGCGCGGCTCCTGATGGCGGAGGACGGGCCCCGGGTGACAGTGCTGGAGACGTCGAGCTGGGACACCCACTCCTCCCAGTTTGGCGAGCGCGGTCGCCTGGGGCGCGCGCTGGGTCAGCTCGGCGGTCGACTCTCCGAGCTGCCGGAGCGGCTCGCGCCGATCTGGGATCGCACGGTGGTGATCGCGGTCACCGAGTTCGGCCGCTCCGCGAAGCCCAACGGGACCGGCGGGACGGACCACGGCACCGGCGGCGCGATGTTCCTGATGGGCGGCGGCGTGAAGGGCGGCCGCGTCATCGCGGACTGGCCCGGGCTCGCCGAGCACGAGCTGCTGGACCGGCGGGATCTGCGGCCCACGACCGACGTGCGCGCGGTCTTCAAGGGCGTGCTCGCGGATCACCTCGGCGTCGAGCGGGGCCCGCTCGAGCGGGACGTCTTCCCCGAGAGCGCGGGGGTCGCGCCGCTGACCGGCCTCACCTGACCGGCCTCGCCTGACCGGCCGCACCGGTCGGGAACCCAGCGGGGAGTCCGAGCCGCGGTTGGGGCGCGCGCGGGTGGGTAGAGACACCACAGTCACAGCGGATGATCCGCTTGTGCAAAGGATCAGCGGGTGTGGCCCGGAGCTTGCACTTCAAGCGCGGCAGCTGGCTTGCACTCCTACCGCATCAGGTGACCCATGCCGAACCCCTCCATCCGCTTCGCGCTCCTCTCAGCGCTGCTGGCGTTCCCGCTGTTGATCTCCGACGCCGCGGCGGACGAAGGCAGCTGCTACTCCTCCGAGAGCCCCGTGGTCTCCGACCTCGGCGCCCTGGGCCTGGTGAACACCACCGGCGGTCAGGTCATCGAGAGCGGCACCAGCGTGCCGCTGCCCGACGAGGCCGCGCCGGGCTCCAGGCTGGTCATCCGGGACGACTACCCCCGGCAGCGCAGCCGCGACAACGCCCGCTGGGGGGACTCCCTGAAGGACATCTCCTCCCACGAGCCGGACATCATCATCAACGGTCGCCGCATCGACTACACCGATCGCGACCACGTCACCCACGGTCACGAGGTCAGCCACGGCATCCACTCCTGGATCCGCACCCGGACAACGGATCGAGACAACGCCTTCTACCTGCTGAACGACCGCTACGCGCTCATCAAGGAGCCGAACACCACCATCTCCCAGACGGCGGCCTTCGTGCCCGCGGTGTTCCGCTCCAACGGCCGCTACCAGACCTACATCAGCCCCAGCAGCCAGCTGGTGAAGTCCTGGAACGACACCCCGCTCTACACCTGGGACGAGTGGGTCGCCTACACCAACGGCGGCACCGTGGGGGTGGAGATGGCCGAGAAGGGGCTGTGGGACCAGGGCGGTCGCGACGCCGTCGCCGGCGTCATGGAGTTCAGCGTGTACGCCGTCGCCATGGCGATGTCCGTACAGAAGAACGACCCGGAGAGCTGGGAGAACAACCCCCAGATCAAGGAGTTCCTGGCCTACAACATGGAGCGGGCCATGGACGTGTACAACCGGGGCCTGGAGGTGAAGGAGTTCACCCAGGACAACGGGCAGCCGGCTCGGAGCATCGGCGAGGGCGACAGCGCGCGCGAGGTGCCGAAGGACATCTACGGCATGCACCAGTTCCACCACGACTTCCTGACCCACCCCTCCGCGGAGGGGATGCGCCAGTGGCTCCGGGACACCTACGGCCAGGCCTGGACCCAGAAGCTCTGGGGGTTCTGATCGGGGCCGCTGTGAGCCGCGCCCGGCAGCCCGTCACTCGGTGCGGATGTCGATGACGCCGTCGGCGTCCTCGTCGACGCCGATGCGCGCGACGCCCTGGGACTCGAAGTACTCCCAGGTGTCGACCCGGCCGTCGCCGGTGGTGTCGCGCTCCCGGCGCTCCACCACGCCGTTGACGAAGTAGCGGAAGTTATCCGGGCTCCCGTTGTCGTCGGCGTCGCTCTCGGTCAGCACCCGCTCGCCCTCCAGGAAGTGATCCGTTCGGTCGATGACACCATCAAAATCGTCATCTATCTCACGGCGCAGGATGGTTCCGTGGTCGTACCAGGAGGTCTGATCGATCGCGCCGTCGCGGTTCAGATCCAGCTCCTTTCGGACGAGCAGCCGCTCGCCTTCGATGAGCTTCAGGTAGTTGTGGACCTCCGGGACGCCGTCTCCATCAAGATCGATGCTTGAGACGATCAGCCCCTCCGGGCCGGGGCGCTCGGTTATCGCTGAGCGATACTCGGGGGCCTCGGGCTTCTGCAGCGCGGCGCAGCCGATGAGGTAGACAAAGATAGGGCTCAAGAGTGTGGCAGACATGTGGGACTCTTCGGCACGCCGCCGACACCACGCAAGCAGGATTTGACGCGCGCCCGGGCTCGTGTGACCTTGGTGCTCACCTCTTTTTCTCAACGCACCCTCCAATCAGGAGCGCCCCCCATGACTCACGACCGTTTCGGAGCAGGGCAGAGGCCGCTGGTAGAGGTGCCCTGGAGTTTGTTTGTCATCCGAAATCGTCGTCAACGCGACCGGACGAGAAGTCCGAGTCGCACTCATGGAGTCCGGAAAGCTCGTTGAGCTGCATATTGATCGCGGGCGGAACCGTGGATTTGTAGGCAACGTCTACCTGGGCAAGGTTGTCCGGGTGCTGCCCGGTATGCAGGCGGCCTTCGTCGACGTGGGGCTCGAGCGCGCCGCGTTCCTGTATGTGGGCGACATCTATCCGGAGTTCCTCGACAAGCCCTTCGAGCAGGCCGCGGCCGATCCGGAGGAGACCGTCGCGGAGGAGGCGCCCAGGGCGACCCCCCGAAAGGGCCAGCCTCCGATCCAGGATCTGCTCAAGGAAGGCCAGCAGATCATGGTGCAGGTCTCCAAGGATCCCATCGGGACCAAGGGCGCCCGCCTCACGACGCACGTAACGCTGCCCGGCCGGTACATCGTCTACATGCCCACCGTCGAGCATGTGGGCATCTCCAGGCGCATCGAGCGCGAGAAGGAGCGCCGCCGGCTGCGGGATCTGGTGGAGAAGCATCGCCCCAAGGGCGCTGGCTTCATCGTCCGGACTGTCTGCGCGGATCAGCCCGACAAGATCCTGATGCAGGACATGGACTACCTGCTGAAGACCTGGGAGAAGATCCTCGCCGCCGCGAAGACCAAGAAGGGGCCGGCCCTGCTGCACGCCGACTACGGCCTGACCCTGCGCTTCCTGCGGGACAACATGACCAGCGAGGTCAGCCGGGTCATCGTGGACACCCGCGAGGAGCACGATCGGGTGAAGACGTTCATGGACGACTTCATGCCCCAGCAGAAGGACACGGTGCAGTTCTACCGGGGCGGCGATCCGGTCTTCGATGTCTACGGCGTCGCCAACGAGATCCATCGGTCCATGGGGCGCAAGGTCTGGCTCAAGTCCGGCGGCTACCTCATCATCGATCAGACCGAAGCCCTGACCGCCATCGACATCAACTCGGGCAAGTTCGTGGGCACCTCCTCGCTGGAGGAGACCACCACCCAGATCAACGTCGAGGCCGCCCGGGAGATCGTCTACCAGCTCCGCCTGCGGAACATCGGCGGCATCATCATCATCGACTTCATCGACATGGACCGGGAGTTCAACCGGGACAAGGTCTACAAGGTGCTCGATGATGAGCTCCGGCGCGATCGCGCCCGCACCAACATCCTGAAGATCTCCGAGCTGGGGCTGGTCGAGATGACCCGCAAGCGGGTGCAGGAGGATCTGAGCAACTACCTGACCGAGAGCTGCTACTACTGCAGCGGCAACGGCCTGCTCCGATCCCGCGAGACCCTCTGCTACGACATCTTCCGATCGGTCCAGCGCGAGGCCGCGCGGGCCAAGGACGTCGACACCGTCTTCGTCAACGCCCACCCCATGGTCGCTGACATGCTCTACGGAGAGGAGATGGAGAGCCTCGAGTTCTTCGAGCGCAAGCTCACCAAGCAGATCGTCGTCCGCGCCATGGCCCACTACCACCTCGAGCGGTACGAGGTCTATACGCGATAGGGAAGCTGACCTGGCCGGACAGTTTCAGGCACCACGCTGCTCCGCCATCGCTTACGTCTGACGTAATGTCTAAAGAACAACTCGCTGGTGAGCTGACGCGGTTCACCTACCGCACCGACGACGGCGGCTTCGCCGTCGCCAATATCCGGGTCACCCTCCCAGACGGCGGGCTGGAGGAGCGCACCGCCGTGGGCCCGATCGGGCACCTCTCCCTCGGCGTGCACCTCGTGCTGGAGGGGGAGTGGAAGCAGCACCCGAAGTTCGGGCGCAACTTCCGGGTGAAGAGCTACCTCGCCGAGGAGCCAAAGACCCTCGCGGGGCTGGAGCGGTACCTCGCGAGCGGCGCCGTGCAGGGGCTCGGGGCCGAGCTGGCCCGCCGCGCGGTCGACATGTTCGGCCTGGACACCCTCCGCATCCTCTCGGAGGAGCCCGAGCGGCTCAAGGAGGTCTCGGGCATCGGCGAGAAGCGGCTCAAGGAGATCATGGCTCACTGGGAGCGCGACCGGGCGGGTCGGCAGCTCGCGGTGCTCCTGCGGGCGCACGGCCTGGGCGCCTCCATCACCAACCGCATCCTGGACAAGTACGGCGACAAGGCGATGTCCACCATCGCCAGAGATCCCTACCTGCTGGCCGCGGAGATCTCAGGCATCGGCTTCCGCACCGCCGACGCCATCGCCGAGAGCCAGGGCATCGGCCCCATGGACCCCCGGCGGGCCGAGGCGGCCGTCCGCTGGCTCCTGCTGCGCGGCGAGGACGACGGGCACTGCTACCTGCCGCAGGGCGCGCTGGCCGAGCGGGCTCGGGAGCTCAAGGTGGCGTCGCCGTCGGTGCGGGCCGCCCTCGATCGGCTGACCTTGAAGCGCTCGGTCGTGCGACGCCCCATCCCCGGCAGCCCGGAGCGGGACGAGGCGGTGTTCGGCGCCGCGCGGGATCGTATGGAGGACGAGGTCGCCCTGCGGGTGGCGCGGCGCTGCGGCGGCGCGGACGCTCCGCTGGAGGCGGTCGAGGCCGCCGCCGGGCGGGTGGGGCTCACGCTGAACGAGGACCAGCGGGGGGCGGTGGCCACCGCGCTGGGGCATCAGGTGGCGGTGATCACCGGCGGGCCCGGCACCGGAAAGACCACCATCGTCAAGGTGCTGCTGGCCGCCGCGGGCCTGCGCCGGGAGAAGTGGCTCATCGCGGCCCCCACCGGCCGCGCGGCCCGGCGGCTGGCCGAGAGCTGCGGCCAGGAGGGCAAGACCCTGCACCGCCTGCTGGAGTTCTCCCCACAGCAGCGCAAGTTCCTCCGCGGCGAGTCCAAGCCGCTCGACGCTGACGGCGTGCTCATCGACGAGGCGTCGATGGTGGATCTGCCGCTGTTCGACGCGGTCGTCGAGGCGCTGCCGCCGCACTGCAAGCTGGTGATGGTGGGCGACTCGGATCAGCTCCCCAGCGTGGGCCCCGGGCGCGTGCTCCGGGATCTGATCGACTCGGGCGTGGTGCCCGTGGCGCGCCTCCAGCAGGTCTACCGTCAGGCGGCGGACTCGGCGATCGTGCGCAACGCCCACCGCGTCGTGCACGGCCGCCTGCCGGTGAGCGCCGAGCGGGATGAGGGCGCCCAGCGGGACTTCTTCCTGGTGCCGCGGGCGGGCGGGCGCAACGCCCGGGACACCATCCTGGAGGTGATCGCCGATCGCCTCCCGGCCCAGGGCTTCGATCCAGTCAAGGACGTCCAGGTCCTCACCCCCATGCACCGGGGGCCTGTGGGGTCGAGGGAGCTGAACGCGGCCCTCCAGCACCGCCTGAACCCCGACGGCAAGTCCCTGCAGCGGGGAAAGCGCACCCTCCGGGTGGGGGATCGCGTCCTCCAGATCCGCAACGACTACGACAACGACATCTTCAACGGCGACGTCGGGCGCGTGCTGGCGGTCGAGGGCAACGGCCTGGTGGCGGACTTCGACGGCCGGCAGGTGGGCATGGTGGGCGATCAGCTCGATCACATCGAGCTCGCCTACGCCATCAGCATCCACAAGTCCCAGGGCTCCGAGTACCCGGCGGTGGTCATCGCCCTCGACACCGGGCACTTCGTGATGCTCCGCCGCAACCTGCTCTACACCGCCATCACCCGCGCCAAGCGCTTCTGCTGCGTCGTCGGAGACCCGCGTGCGGTGGAGATCGCGGTGAGCAAGGGCGGGGGCGACGAGCGCTGGACCATGCTCTCCGATCGCCTCGCCGTGGCGGCCGGGCACAGCATTCAGTAGCGCGGCGCCGGCGCGTTCAGTCGCACATCCCGTAAGCCGGCCCGCATCGCTGGAGCCGCCCCGACGCGATAGACTGGCGGCTCCTCTGGAGGCCACCATGGCGCGCGAACACACCGATGAGCAGGGACGCGTCGACATCAAGTCGCTCTCGCTGGAGCAGATCAAGGTCCAGATGAAGGACATGGGCAAGGCGGCCTACCGCGCCCTGCAGGTCTACAAGTGGATCTGGCAGAAGGGCGTCACGGACTTCATGGACATGTCCAACATCTCCAAGGACACCCGCCGGGCGCTGGCCGAGCGCTTCTACATCTCCGCCCTGAAGACCCACGACGTGCTCGCGAGCTCCGACGGCACCCGGAAGTTCATCTGGGAGTGCGAGGACGGCGCGCACATCGAGAGCGTGCTCATCCCCGATGGGGAGCGGCTGACCCTCTGCATGTCCACCCAGGTGGGCTGCGCCATGGCCTGCACCTTCTGCCTGACCGGCGACATGGGGCTCATTCGACAGCTCCGGCCCTCGGAGATCGCCAACCAGCCCTTCCAGATCGGCCGCACGCTGCCTGAGGGCACCCGCATCACCAACCTCGTGCTCATGGGCATGGGCGAGCCGCTCCACAACCTGAAGAACCTCATCACCGCCCTTGAGATCGCCCTCGACGAGCAGGCGCTGAACTTCTCCCACCGCAAGATCACGGTCTCCACGGTGGGCATGGTCAACAAGCTGGACGAGATCGCCGAGGCCCTGCCGGTGAACCTCGCCATCAGCCTGAACGCCACCACCGACGAGCAGCGCGACTCGGTGATGCCGATCAACAAGCGCTACAACATCGAGACCCTCATCGAGAAGTGCAAGACGGTCAAGCTGCCGCCGGGCAAGCGCATCACCTTCGAGTACGTGATGATGCGCGGCTTCAACGACGAGATGGCCGACGCCGCGCGGCTGGCGGAGCTCATGCGCGGGGTGAAGGCCAAGGTGAACCTGATCCCCTACAACACGAACCCCGAGCGCGGCATCGAGCGCCCCACCGACGAGCGGATCCTGGAGTTCCAGGATTACCTCGTCAGCCGGGGCATCTCGACCTCCGTGCGCATCACCCGGGGCATGGACATCTCCGCGGCCTGCGGGCAGCTCGGCAAGCCGGGCGACAAGCCGGGGCGCGACACCCCGTGACGCCGGCCCCCGGACGCCGGCTGCGGGACGGCATAGTGTCAGCGGAGAGCTGGAGGCGCTGACGTGTTCGGGTTGTGGAGTCTGGTCGTCCTCGGCGCCTGTCAGCCGGCCTCGGTGGCTGAGGGGGATCCGTGGACGCCGCCGACGGCGCCGCTGAATGTGCTGTTCCTGAGCGTGGACACGCTGCGCCGGGACGCGCTGGGTCGGTACGGCGGGGGCGACGACATGCCGGTACTGGACGCCTGGCTCGACGGCGGGCTCACCCTCGACGCCCACGCCTCCTGCTCGAGCTGGACCGTGCCGTCGATGGCCTGCGCGCTCACGGGGATGGACACCCTGGACCTCGGCTTCACCCCGATCGGCGGCGACGCCTCGCTGGCGATTGACGCCGAGACGATGGCGGAGGTCTTCCGCGAGCAACACTACGCGGCGACGCTGGTGACCGCCAACACCTACCTGGATGATCCCGTCGGCCTGGGCAAGGGGTACCGCGGCGTCGTCAGCGTCGGGAACTGGCGCGCCGAGCGCGTGGTGGACCGCGGCCTTGAGGCGCTCCAGGAGCTGTCGTCGGGCTCGCGGCCCTGGCTGCTGCACATGCACTTCATCGACCCCCACACGCCCTACCAGGAGGCGCTCACGGACGCGGCGCTGCTGGAGGAGCTGCCGCCGGTTGACGTGGACTTCAGCGACTCCGCCCAGACCCGCGCGCTGGAGAGCCGGTGGGTGAACCTGAGCGTGTCCGAGCGCGAGGTGTATCTGTCGTGGCTCCGGGAGCTCTACCGGGCGCAGAACCGGTACCTGGACGCTGAGCTGGGGCGGCTGCTCGACGCGCTGGAGTCCGAGGGGCTGATCGATGACACCGTCGTCGTCTTCCTGACGGATCACGGAGAGCAGTTCGATGAGCACCAGAAGATCTTCCACGGCAAGAGCCTCTACGCCGAGGAGCTCGCCGGGGTCGCGTCCTTCAGAGGGCCCGGCATCGAGCCCGGATCGATCGCGACGCTGACGACGCACGCGGACGTGCTGCCGACGCTGCTGGCGATGACCGGGTGGCCGGCGCCGGAGGGCGTCACCGGCGCGTCGGTCGCGGACCTCGATGAGGATCGGGCGACCTTCGGCGCCCGCGTGTACGCGGAGGGCGCCATCCAGTCGGTGCGTCAGGGGGGCTGGGAGATGATCTTTCAGTGGGACGGCACGCTGGAGCTGTTCGACGCCGCCGACGTCGGCCAGGAGCGGGACGTGCTCGCGGAGGAGCCCGCCGCAGCGCGGGCGCTCTGGGGGGTGCTGGAGCCGCAGGTCCAGCGGCTCGACGGGCTGCTGCCGGACCAGGGGCCGGAAGAGCCGGCGCTGTAGAGCGCTCGCCCGGCCTCAGCCGTCGACGGAGAGGGTGCAGGTGACCAGGATGTTGTCCCACTGGATCGTCTCGCCGTCCCGCCAGGCGGGCTGCCACCGGGACTTGCCCCAGTGCCTCAGGCAGGTCTTCTCCACGTCTTCGCGGGCGTGGCCCTCCATCCGGGAGGCCACGACGTCTCCCTCCTCGTCGACGGTGACGTAGACCGTCCAGGTGCCCTCGATGCCGTCGCGTCGCGCGGACATGGGCACCTTCACCTTGGAGGGCACGCTCACCAGCTCGGGGGGGGCGCTCCCGGTGGCAGGCGGGGTCAGATCCACGGCCACCTTGGGGGCGCAGGCGATCGCGAAGAAGGCGGTGACAGGAAAGAACATCTTCAAGCTCCAGGGCGGGAGTACGATACTGCGGGCTGGCGCCGGAGATCCCGACCTTATAGGCACCTCGCGACGTAAACCAAACCCCGGAGACTTTAATGGGCTTGCGGATCGGCGTGATTGGCGGCAGCGGACTCTACGCGATGGAGGGCCTCGAGGACGTTCGTGAGGAGCGGGTGAGCACCCCCTTCGGCGACCCCTCGGACGCCTACATCATCGGCCGCCTCGGTGAGGTCGAGCTGGTCTTCCTCCCCCGCCACGGTCGCGGTCACCCCTACAACCCCTCCGAGGTCAACTACCGGGCCAACATCTTCGGGATGAAGACGCTCGGGGTGTCCTGGATCATCTCCATCAGCGCCGTCGGCAGCCTCAAGGAGGAGATCCCCCCGGGTGATCTGGTCATGATCGACCAGTTCATCGACCGCACCAAGGGTGTGCGCGCGACCACCTTCTTCGAGGACGGCATCGTCGCCCACGTCGGCTTCGCCGACCCGGTCTGCCTGACCCTGCGCGGCTTCCTGCTGGAGAGCGCCCGGGAGGTCGGGGCCAAGACCCACGACGGCGGCACCTACGTCTGCATGGAGGGCCCCGCCTTCTCGACCCGCGCCGAGAGCCACCTCTACCGCTCCTGGGGCGCGTCCGTCATCGGCATGACCAACCTGACCGAGGCCAAGCTGGCCCGCGAGGCGGAGATCTCCTACGCCACGGTGGCCATGAGCACGGACTACGACTGCTGGCACGAGGGTCATGATGACGTGACTGTCGAGCAGGTCGTCGCCACCGCGACGGCCAACGTCGCGGTCGCCAAGGAGCTGATCCGCGCGGCGGTGCCGAAGATCGTCGCGCATGAGGGCCCCGCCCCCATGTCCAACGCCCTGCAGTTCGCCATCATGACCGCTCGGGACGCCATCCCGGCGGAGGCCATCGAGCGTCTGCGTCCCATCGTCGGGAAGTACCTGGACTAGGCAGCCCGGCTCCCGACAAGAAAGGATCTATGAACAAGCTCTCTGTCGCCGTCATCGTCGCTCTCGTCAGCGTCGCCTCCGCCTGCACCTCGCAGAAGAAGGCGAACCAGTCCCGGGCTCACACCGAGCTCGGGCAGGCCTACATGAACGAGAAGAACGACGAGCTGGCGATAGAGACGCTCCGCGACGCGACCGAGTACGACAAGCGCAACCCCGACGCCTGGCACACCCTCGCCATGGCCTACATGCGCAAGGGGGCCTTCGAGGAGTCCGAGAAGGCCTTCAAGAAGGCGCTCCGACACGCGCCGAGCCTGGACGCCGGCATCCTGAACAACTACGGCTACCTGCTCATCAAGCTGGACCGGACGGATGAGGCCATCGAGAAGCTGGAGGCGGCGCGGGAGGATCTCACCTACCGCAAGCCCGCGCTGCTGCTCAACAGCCTGGGCTTCGCCTACCTGGAGACGGAGCAGTGTGAGCTGGCGACGGCCCGCCTGCAGGAGGCCGTCACCCGCTCACCGAAGTTCTGCCAGGCCTGGTTCCACCTGGGCATGGCCTACGAGTGCAACGGGCTCCCAGGTCAGGCCCTGGACGCCTTTGACCAGGTGATCCTGACCTGCCCAGAGCAGGCCGCTGGCGCCTGGCTGCAGGTCTGCTCCATCGAGCAGGAGCGGGGGCGATACACCGAAGCCATCGACGCCTGTGAGCAGCTCCTCGCGCTCCCCGACCTCCCCAACGATCTCCTGACGGACGTGAACGGCCGGCTCCAGGAGATGAGGGCCGCCGCTCCATGAGCGGCCCGCAGCTGCCCGCCGGGCGGCTGGTCGGCGTCGTGCTGGCCGTGGCCGCCATCACCTTCCTCGGCGTCCGGGTGGGGATGGAGGTGCTGGGAGACGACCCCAGCGTCGACGCCGCGGCGGAGTCCGTACCTGAGGTCATCGCCGGCGCCTCCGACGCCGAGCCGCTGACCGCGCCCACCGACGACGAGGCCCGGGCCAACGCCCGGGCGATAGCCAGAGCCAAGGCTCGCGCGGCCGGGGGTGGCGCCAAGGCGGCCGCCGCCGAGCCGGTCGGGCTCCGTGTGGGGGTCAATGACCGGGTCAAGGTCAAGGTCGAAGTTGACGGAGAGACTTGGTTCGACGGCTACCTCTGCCCCAAGGAGGGGGCGAGATGTGACCGCGCCGGGCCGCTGAAGGTGCCCCCGGCGCTGGAGATTGCCGTGGCTCTTTCCGACCTTTCTCACGCGCGGTTGATATACAACGGTCGCCGCGTGGAGCCACTGGGCAACCTCGACGCAGGGCGCCGATTGGTGTTCGTGGATGACGCGGGGCAGTAGACCCAGGAGCGTCTCATGGCCGACAACCTCGTTCAGGCCAGAGTAGAGGCAATTCGAAGGCTGGTTCGCCGTCGCTCGGCGCGGCCGCTGACACGTGCGCTGGTGAAGTCCGGCCCCGGCGACATCGCCGAGGCTGTCGCGCACCTCACCCAGGAGCAGACCCTCTTCCTGTTCAATCATCTGGAGGACGATCGCGCCGGTGAAGTGATCGTCAACCTCCATGATCAGGACTTCCAGAACGTAGTCCAGGGGGTCACCTTCGAGCGTCTGGTCGCCTGGCTGGACGGCATGGAGCCCGACGACGAGGCCGACGTGGTCGCGCGGCTCTCGGATGAGCTCCGAGAGCGCGTGCTGACGCGAATCGACGCCGACGACCGGCATGACATCGAAGAGCTGCTCGCGTGGCCCGAGGACAGCGCCGGCGGCATCATGAGCCCCGTCGTCTTCAAGGTCGCCGAGGAGACCACCTGCCGGCTCGCCATTGAAGAGCTGCAGCAGCAGGGCGACGTGGAGATGGTGTTCTATCTCTACGTGGTCAACGAGCACGACCAGCTGGTGGGCGTGCTCTCGCTGCGGCACCTGCTGGTCAATCCCCCGTCGATGCCGCTGCGCGAGCTGATGAGCACGGACGTCATCGCCGTCCAGCCCGAGACCGACCAGGAGGAGGTGGCTCGCATCGCCGCCCGCTACGATCTGCTGGCGGTGCCGGTGGTGGATGAGACCCGGAAGCTGATGGGGATTATCACCATCGACGACGTCATCGACGTCATCCGCGAGGAGGCCGCCGAGGACCTGCTGAAGATGGCCGGCGTCAACGAGGGCCTCGACCCGCACGGGGCGAGCGCCACCACCTCCGCCATGGCGCGCATGCGGTGGCTGACGGTGACCCTCTTCGCCGGGCTGGTGCTCTCGGAGGTCATCCTGGGCTTCGAGGAGACCCTGGCCTCCAAGGCCGCCATCGCCGGCTTCATCCCGGTGGTCATGGGCATGGGCGGCAACGTCGGCATCCAGGCCTCCACCATCACGGTGCGGAACCTGGCGACGGGCCACGTCTCCCGGACCGAGGGCATCGGGCAGCTGCTGCTGCGCGAGAGCCGGGTCGGGCTCATGCTGGGCATCGCCTTCGGCGGCGCGCTCACTGCCTGGGGGGTCTTCCGCTACTGGCCGGACTGGACCGTGGGGGCCTCCGTTGGCCTGTCCGTCCTGCTCGCGTTGATGGTGGCCAGCGTGCTGGGCACGATCATTCCACTAACGCTCGACCGCATGAAGGTCGACCCCGCGGTGGCGACCGGACCGTTTGTGACCACCCTGATCGACCTGCTCGCTGTAGTCGTTTACTTTATTGTTTGTACCGAGGTCTTCAGCCTCTGACCGGACAGACTGATGCAGTACACCGAGCTCACCGCCATCGTCATCGGTCATGTCAACTACCGGGACAGCGATCGCATCGTCCGGCTGCTGACCCCTGAGCACGGACACATCTCCGCCCTGGCGCGCGGCGCCCGCAAGTCGCGCAAGCGCTTCCAGGGCTCACTGGACATGGGCAACCGTGTGAAGGTGCAGGTCCGCCCCGGGAAGGGTGAGCTCTGGAGCATGACCAGCGCGCTGCTGGACCGCGCGCTGATGACCGTTCGACAGGATCTGTTGATGCTCTCGCAGGCCGCCTACATCTGCGAGATGGTGGGGGTGCTGGCGCAGAAGGGCCGCCCGGAGCCCAAGCTCTACGGCCTGCTCGACACCGCGCTGATGGTGCTGGAGGCGTGCACGGCCCCCCCCACGCCGGTGTTCCGGATGGCGGTGGAGGCCAAGGCGCTGACCTTCGCCGGCTTCACCCCCCGCCTCGATCGCTGCGCCATCTGCGGAGAGCCGTTCAGCGCTGAAGACATGCTGGTCTACGACCCCTCGCCCGGCGGCGTGCTGCACGCCCACTGCGGCGCGGGGGTGGAGGTCTCCCCGGAGTGGGCGTCGGCGCTGGAGAGCGCCAGGCGGACACCGCTGACGAACCTGGTGGATGAGGTGCCGCCCGGCGGACCGCGCTGGCTCTTCCAGCAGCACCTCACCTGGCAGATCGGCAGCCCGCTCAAGAGCATGAAGCTGCTGGCGGACCTGGAGCAGGCCGCGGCCTGACCGGGTATGGTGTGCCGGTGATGTTGTTGCTGCTCCTCTCCTGTGATGCGTTGGATCCCTTCCTCCAGGAGGTCCGGGAGCCCGTGACCGAGGTGAGCTACGCCGGCACCGTGCTGGCGAGCACCTTCGACTTCGAGACCCCCTTCAGCGGGGGGACGATGACCTGGCTGGATCTGGACGGCGGCGTCCTGGCGGACGGCGAGGAGCCGAACCCCACGGACAGCCCGGGCTACTGGACGGCCGTGCTCCCCCCCGAGGAGGAGTATGTGCTGCGAGCGGACGGCGGGGAGGGGTACTACCCCGCGGTCGTGCGCGGGCGCTCCCCGGGGGGCAACGGGCTGTGGTTCACCGGCGCCCTCTTCGGCTGGCCCATGGCGCTGACGGATCCCTACTTCACCGACACCGCGATTCAGATCGGCGTGACGCTGGAGCCCCTCACCGACGGCCAGGTCGCCTACCTCTGGGGGGCCGTGCACCCCGACGCCGTCGAGACCTTCGAGGGCGGGCGCATGACGGTGATCGATGGCGACGGCCGCGAGACCCGCGCGAGCGCGCTGGTGGTCGAGGAGGACGGATCCTTCTCGCTCACCGACACACCGCCCGCGGACTACTTCCTCGCCTTCAACCTCGCGCCCGGGGACATCACTGTCCTCTACGACGGCGCGGCGGGGACGGTCGAGACCCTCTACCCCGATGTCCAGGGCGGCGACATCGTCACCCCCTGGTTCTACTACGTGAATCCATGACCATGCTGTTTCTCCTGTTGGGCTGCAACCAGGACAACTTCGTCACCCTGGTGGGCACCGCCTTCTCGGATGACGAGCCCGCGTCCGCGCTGCCCGGGGCCACCCTCACCGCCTACGACTTCGGCATCGTGGAGACCGACGAGGTCACCTCCGACGCGGACGGAGCCTTCGAGCTGCAGGTGCGGGCGGGCGGTATCTTCTACCTGGAGCTGGCGGCCCCCGGTCACCGCACCACCGGCCTCACCGGCTCGGTGGGCCAGGCGGACTTCACCGCCGGCGACGGCCTCGTCTGGCTGCGCTCCGACGAGCAGCTGGACGTCATCCAGGGCGACTTCGCTGGATGCCCCGGCTGGGACGGAGATGGCGCCATCATCGAGGGCGAAATTCGTCTGTTTCAGGAGGGGTTGTCCGCTGAGAACTCCTCCCGCTCCCTCACCGGCTGGGCGACCGCCATCGATCAGGACGGCAACGAGTTCGACGCCTGCTATCTGGCGGATGACGAGGAGAGGGTGGCCTACGACCCGGAGGCGACGATCACCGGCTTCCACGGGCGCTTCGCCATCTTCGACGCGCCCACCGGCCCCATCAGCATCGAGGTCGGGTACTTCGTGGAGGACATCGAGTTCTACTCGACCTACTACTACCTCTACGTGCCCGAGGGCGGCATAACGCCGCTCTACCCCGCCTGGGTCGAGCTCTACTGACCTGCCGCATCAGTCCTTGAAGAGGCCGTCCAGGAACTCGAGGGCGTTCTCGTTCTGCCCGATGGGCTGGCCGGACTGGAGCTTCAAGCCCAGCAGGTAGGCGTCGTAGGCGGTCACCACGGCGAAGAGGTATCCGAGGCCCATGCTGGCGCAGCCGCCGACCGTGCAGATCAGGATGGCGAGGATGCCTTTTTTGATCTGTCCGACCCAGAGGTATCCCAAGCCACCGAGGAGGAGGTTCAGCAACGCGAAGACGACCGGATTGGTCTGAGGGCGTGTGATCTCGCGGGTCTCGGGCACAGGAAAGTCGGACACTCAGCACCTTGTACTTGACTGATCGGGCCTGTATCATCCCGGTCGTAGGTTTGGACCGCAGAAACGTTGAAGCGGAACCACCATGCAGAAGGAGTTTGGATATGGATCATTTTGGAGCGGCCTGGAACATCGTGAAGGAGAACCTGGTCGGTTGGATCATCTTCACATTGGTTCTCGGCATCCTCGGCAGCTTCGGAGTCGGGCTGCTGCTGGTGCCCAACGCCATGCGGGCGGCCCGGGACGCCATCGACAGCAACAGCGGGCCTGAGATCGGCGCGCTGTTCAACTTTGACAACATCACCGATGACGCCATCGGGATGATCATCTACTTCGCCGCCATCTTCGTCGGCAGCTTCGTGGTCATCGGCGGTCTCATCGCCAGCGTCCTGTTCGCCTGGGTTCCCATGCTGCTCGCGGAGAACCGCGTGGCCGGCGCCGAGTCCTGGAAGGCGAGCCTCGCGCACACCAAGGGCAACTTCGTCGACATCCTGGTCTTCGGCGTCATCGCCACGGTCATCAACATCGCCGGCGGCCTCGCCTGCGGTCTCGGGACCTTCATCACGGCGCCGGTCACCCTGGTCGCCGGGTGGCTGTTCTACACGTCTCAGCGTGACCAGATCCTGCAGCTCGCTCAGCAGGACGGGGTCAGCCTCCTGAACGGCTGATCGCGCGGCCTCTGGCTGAAGAGTTGGCGCCGCCTCGGTCTACCGGGGCGGCGTTCTTCCGTTGGGCAGCGCTCTTCTGTTGGGCCGCGCTATTTACCGCGCTTGTACAGGTCGAGGGCGCTCAGGAGCTGGACGCTGAAGATGATGGGCAGCGTCACCGCGGAGAGCGCCTTGTTGTCGTTCAAGGCCGCATAGAACACCACCGCCTCCAGAGCCATCACGACCCCGAAGGTCACCCCGAAGCGGCGCCACTCCTTTCGGACGAGGTACCCCAGGCCGCCGACGAACAGGAAGAGCTGCAGGGCGCAGGCAAACCAGGGTCGCTGGAGGTCCATTGAGGGGGCTGAAGGGGCAGGGGAGACGGTGTCGCTCACGGGGGCGCGCGCTCGTTGACAGAGGGTGGAGCGCAGCATAGGGAGCCGACCCCCGACGGGCAAGGGGCAACCACTGGTACCGGGTATCCACCATGCACTTTCAGGACGTGATCCTGCGGCTGCAGACCTTCTGGGGTCAACAGGGCTGCGCGATCCTCCAGCCGCTCGACCTCGAGGTCGGCGCAGGCACCTTCCACCCCGCGACCTTCCTGCGATCCCTGGGGCCGGCCCCCTGGCGGGCGGTCTACGTTCAGCCGTGCCGTCGCCCAGGTGACGCCAGGTACGGTGAGAACCCCAACCGCCTGGGGCACTACTACCAGCTCCAGGTCATCAAGAAGCCCGCGCCGCCGGACATCCAGGATCTCTACCTGGAGAGCCTGGAGGCCATCGGCATCGACCTCGGCGCCCACGACGTGCGCTTCGTCGAGGACGACTGGGAGAGCCCCACGCTGGGCGCCTGGGGGCTCGGCTGGGAGGTCTGGCTGGACGGCATGGAGGTCAGCCAGTTCACCTACTTCCAGCAGTGCGGCGGCTTCGAGCTGGATCCCATCTCGGTGGAGCTGACCTACGGCCTGGAGCGGCTGACCATGTACCTCCAGGGCGTGGACAACGTCTACGACCTGAGCTGGGTCGAGGGCATCAGCTACGGCGACGTCTTCCTGCGCAACGAGCAGGAGCAGAGCGCCTTCAACTTCGAGCACAGCCGCCCCGAGGTGCTGTTCCGTGCCTTCACGGACGCCTTCGAGGACTGCCAGCGGCTGGCGGACATGGGCCTCGCCCTGCCGGCCTACGACCACTGCTGCAAGTGCTCCCACCTCTTCAACCTGCTGGACGCCCGCGGCGCCATCTCGGTGGCCGAGCGGGCGCAGTACATCAAGCGCATCCGCGACCTCGCCCGGGCCTGTGCTCAGGCGTGGCTCGATCCGGAGGTCTCCCGGGCCGCTGCGGCGGAGAAGCGCGCGGAGGACAGCGATGTCTGATCCGATGCCTGATCCGATCTCCGCTCCGACCGCCGATCTTCTGATCGAGGTGGGCTGCGAGGAGCTGCCCGCCTCCTACATCGCCCCCGCGCTCGCGGCGCTGGAGGCCGGCCTGCTCAAGCTGCTGGCGGGCGTCGCGCACGCCGGCACCCGCGGCTTCTCGACCCCCCGGCGCCTCTGCGTGGTGGTCGAGGGGCTCGCGCCCGGCAAGCCGAGGAACGAGCGCGTCATGACCGGCCCCGCGCTCAGCGTGGCGCAGAAGGACGGGGAGTGGACCCGCGCCGCCCAGGGCTTCGCCCGCGGCAAGGGCGCGTCCGTCGAGGCGCTGCAGATCGTCGAGGGGCCGAAGGGCCCGCAGATCGCGGTGGTGGTGAGCCAGGGCGGCGAGACCGTGCAGGCGCTCGTGGGCGCCGGCCTGGACAAGCTGGTGATGGGGCTGCCGTTCAAGAAGTCCATGACCTGGAAGGCCGGGACGCGCTGGGCGCGCCCCATCCGCCGGATCACCGCCGTCTACGGCGGCGAGGTCATTCCGGTGACCGTCGGCGGGCTGGTGGCTGGCGCCGAGGTGAGCGGTCACCGCCGCTCCAAGCTGGCCCCCGCGCCCGTCAGCGGCGCCGCTGACTACCTGGCCGCCCTGGAGGCGCGCTGGGTGTTGGCGGATCGCGACGTGCGTCGGGCGCGCATCGAGGCCCAGCTCTCGGCGGCCGCCGAGGCCGCCGGGGTCTCGCTGAGCCTCGACCCCGGGCTCGTGGATGAGGTCACCGACCTCGTGGAGTGGCCCCAGGTCGTCACCGGGCGCTTCGAGGAGCAGCTGCTGAGCCTGCCGCCGAGGCTGCTCATCACCTCCATGAAGGTCCACCAGCGCACCTTCCCCACCTACAGGGGGGACGCCGCCAGCGGCGCCCTCTCCAACGTGGTGCTCATCGTCTCCAACGCCCCCGAGGGCGATCCGAAGCTCATCTCCGAGGGCAACGCCCGGGTGCTGGCCGCCCGCTTCCACGACGCCACCTTCTTCTTCGCTGAGGACCGCAAGCTCAGCCTGGAGGAGCACGCCGCCGACCTGAGCAAGATGCGCTGGGTCCGGGGGCTCGGCACCATGGACGAGAAGCAGGCCCGCGTCTCCGGGCTGGCCGGCGCGCTGGCGTCCACCCTGGGCGCGGACGTCGCGGCGACGGCTCGCGCCGGCGCGCTGTGCAAGGCGGATCTGCTCACCCAGATGGTGGGCGAGTTCCCTGAGCTTCAGGGCTACATGGGCCGCCTCTACGCGATGCACCAGACCGAGCCCGGGTCGGTCTGCGTCGCCATCGAGGAGCACTACCTGCCGCGCTTCGCGGGCGACACGCTGCCCGCGACGCTGGAGGGCAGGGCCGTCGCGCTGGCGGATCGGCTCGACTCCCTGGCCGGCTGCTTCGGCGCCGGCCTGAAGCCCAAGGGCAGCGCCGATCCCCAGGGCCTGCGGCGGGCCGCCAACGGGGTGATCGCCATCCTGCTGGCGCACGGCCAGAGCCTGAGCCTCGGCGCGCTGTTCGAGGCCGCCATCGCCCGGTACGACGCCGACGCGCTCAAGGGCGGGGGCGGCGCGCTCAAGGGCGATCTGGTGCGCTTCACGCTCGGCCGCCTGCGGGGCACGCTGCGGGACGAGGGCTACGCCACCGATGTCGTCGAGGCGGTGCTCTCGGGCACGGGGCGTCCCGGGATGGCCACGGACGACGTGGTGTCGCTGCGGGAGCGCGCGGCGGCCATCATGGAGATGTCCGGTCGCGGGGACTTCGCGGGCCTGATGACCACCTTCAAGCGGGTGCTCAACATCACCCGTGAGCACGAGTCCCACGACTTCGACACCGCCGCGCTGGTCGGCCCCGAGGAGCGGGCGCTCGTCGAGCGGGTGGAGCAGCTCTCCGGAGACTGGGGCAGCCGACACGACGTCCCGGTCGGGGAGATGCTCGAGGGCATGCGCGGCCTCAAGGGGCCGGTGGACGCCTTCTTCGACGCCGTGATGGTCATGGCCGAGGAGCCTGAGATCCGCGCGGCCCGCCTGGGCCTGCTCACGGCCATCGCCCGGATGTTCCTGGCCGTGGCCGACTTCCGGAAGATCTCGACCGAACTCTAACGCTGTCCGCAGCGCCGCATGGTGAGGGTACCCTTGTCTGACACGAAGCTCGTCTACTTCTTCGGGGGCGGTGAAGCCGACGGCTCCGGCACCATGAAGCCGCTCCTCGGCGGCAAGGGCGCCGGGCTGGCCCAGATGACAAGCCTGGGGCTGCCGGTGCCTCCTGGCTTCACCATCACCACCGAGTGCTGCAACTACTACTTCCAGCACCACCGCTCCCACCCCGAGGGGATGGACGACACCGTGCGGAGGTCGGTCGCCCGGGTGGAGAAGCTCACGGGCAAGGGCTTCGGTGATCCGGAGAACCCGCTCCTGTTCTCCGTGCGATCGGGCGCGCCGGTCTCCATGCCCGGCATGATGGACACGGTGCTGAACCTCGGCCTGAACGACGAGACCGTCGAGGGCCTCGCCGCCCGCTCCGGAAAGCCGAAGTTCGCCTGGGACTCCTACCGTCGCTTCCTCTTCATGCTGGGCGATGTGGTGCTCGAGATCCACGCCTCCCGCTTCCACCGCGTCCGCCAGAAGGCCTTCGGCGACCGCCCGGAGTCCGACCTCACCGTGGCCGAGCTGAAGCAGCTCTGCGGTCTCTACAAGGCGGTGATCGAGGGCGCCATCGGCTCGGTGCCCATGGACCCCTGGGAGCAGCTCAACACAGCCATCGACGCCATCTTCCGCTCCTTCAATACGCCTCGGGCCCGCTACTACCGCAAGACCAACGGCATCCCCGAGGACTGCGGCACCGCCGTCAATGTTCAGACCATGGTCTTCGGCAACACCGGGGCCACCTCGGGCACGGGCGTCGCCTTCACCCGCGACCCCAACACCGGCGACAAGCGCTTCTTCGGCGAGTGGCTGGCTGACGCGCAGGGCGAGGACGTCGTCGCGGGCACCCGCACCCCCCGGCCGATCAACCGCGCCAGGGATCCGGAGGCCGAGGGCACGCTGGAGGGTGAGCTGCCGGCGGTCTACGCGCGGCTGATGGATCTTCAGGGTCAGCTGGAGGCCCACTACAAGGACATGCAGGACATCGAGTTCACCATCGAGTCCGGTGAGCTCTTCCTGCTCCAGACCCGCAACGGCAAGCGCACGCCCGCCGCCGGGGTGCAGATCGCGGTGGACCTCGTGCGCGAGGGCATCATCGGCGAGGAGGAGGCGCTCAAGCGCATCGAGCCCTCCCAGCTGGAGATGGTGCTGCGGCCGGTGCTGGACCCGTCGGTCAAGCGCCGGGTCATCTCCAAGGGCCTGGAGGCGAGCCCCGGCGCGGCCTGCGGGCGGGTCGTCTTCCACTCCGAGGAGGCCCAGGAGCTGCACGACAGGGGAGAGCCCGCCCTCCTCGTCCGCATGGAGACCTCCCCGGAGGACATCCAGGGCATGACCGTCTCCGAGGGCATCCTGACCTCCCGCGGCGGCCAGACCTCCCACGCGGCGGTCGTGGCCCGGGGCATGGGCAAGCCCTGCGTGGTCGGCGCCACCGAGATCCTCGTGGACTACGGGCGCCAGCTCTTCTACGCCGGCGACACCGTGGTCAAGCGCGGCGACTGGATCACCATCGACGGCGGCACCGGCGAGGTGATGGAGGGCAAGATCCCCACCCTGGCGCCGCCGGCTGACTCGGACGCCATGGTCACCCTGCTGGGCTGGGCCGACAGCCGGGCCCGCCTCAAGGTGCGCGCCAACGCCGACACCGGCCGGGACGCGATCCGCGCCCGTGAGCTCGGCGCCATGGGCATCGGCCTCTGCCGCACCGAGCACATGTTCTTCAACCCCGACGCCCTGCGCGCCATGCGCCAGCTCATCCTGGCGGAGGACCAGAAGTCCCGCCTGCGGGCGCTGGCCAAGGTGCTGCCGGTGCAGCGTGAGGACTTCAAGGAGATCTTCCGGGCCATGGACGGCCTGCCCGTCACCGTGCGCCTGCTGGACCCGCCCCTGCACGAGTTCCTGCCCACCAACGCCGAGGACATCTCGGCCGTCGCGGAGGATCTGGGCGTCCAGGTCGATCGCCTGCGGGAGCGCATGGACCAGCTCCACGAGTCCAACCCCATGATGGGCCACCGGGGCTGCCGCCTCGGCGTGACGAGCCCCGAGATCTACGCCACCCAGGTGCGCGCCCTCTTTGAGGCGGCGGTCGCCGCGGCGGAGGAGGGGGTCGAGGTGCTGCCGGAGGTGATGATCCCCCTGGTCGCCGTCGAGGGCGAGCTGGAGCGGCTGCGCCGGGTGGTCGAGGAGACCGCCGAGGAAGTGCTGGCCGGCTCCGAGGTCCGGGTCGAGTACAAGATCGGCACCATGATCGAGCTGCCGCGGGCGGCCCTGCTGGCGGATCGCATCGCCCGGCACGCCGACTTCTTCTCCTTCGGCACCAACGATCTCACCCAGATGACCTACGGGTTCTCCCGGGACGACATGGGCAAGTTCTTCCCGGCCTACGTCGACATGGGGATCCTGCGCACCTCGCCGCTGGCGACCTTCGACATCGAGGGCGTGGGGCAGCTCGTCACCATCGGCGTCGAGCGCGGGCGCTCCACCAACGAGCGCCTGAAGGTCGGTATCTGCGGCGAGCACGGCGGCGATCCCGTTGGCGTGGGCTTCTTCCACCGCGCCGGCCTGGACTACGTCTCCTGCTCTCCGTTCCGCGTCCCCGTCGCCCGCCTGAGCGCGGCCCACGCGGCCATGGGTCTGCTCTGAGAGCAGGCTGCGCGTCATCAAGTGTCCCGCGGGGCCTGTCGGCCCTGAAAAGCGGTTAAACGTGGCTGTCACGCGAGAGGCCCCGCCGAATGCTGATCCTCCTGAGCCTCCTGGGCTGCAAGCAGAACGCCCCGCTCCCCTACGTGGGGGAGTGCGCCGAGTACCCCGAGGATGTCTATGACTTCGGTGAGATCGGCGTGGGCACCTGCCTCACCGGCCCTGTCTCGATCGACTGGGTCGCCAGCGGGGACTCCTGGCACCTCGTGGTCGCCAACTCCAACCCCTTCCTGGACTTCACCGGCGGATCGCTGCTGAGCCTGGACTTCTCGGCGCTGCCGCTCGACGGGAGCACCACGCTCACCCACGAGATCGCCTCCGACGCGCTGCCGATGCCGAGCTTCCCCGGCGACGTGGGCCTGGTCCCGGATCGGGATCTGCTGCTGGTGACCAACCGCTTCACCGAGGGCGCCCGGACCCGGGTGGGTGAGGACGCCCTCTACTTCGCCTCCATCGAGGACGGCGACCTGGAGTTCCGGGGGCTGGCCGAGGGCGGCCAGGACCACCTGGAGCTGGGCAGCGACCCGCAGCCCATCGCCTACGACCCGGTCAGCGGTCAGGCCTTCGTGCTCAACCTGACGGACCACACCATCTCGGTGGTGGACCCGCTGTCGGATCCCATCGCGGTGGTCGACGCCGTCGGTGAGGCCACCATCAGCATCGCCCTGGCCGCGGACTCGGATCGCTCGGGCTCCATGCTGGAGGTCGCGCTGCTGGACGTGTTCGACGCGGAGATCCTCTTCGACGAGGACTGGCGCATGTCCTACGCCGAGGGCACCTTCCGCCTGTGGGTTCCCACCGCCGACGGCATCTATCGCCTCACCTCACAGGGCGATGGGCTCTGGGATCGCTCCGCCATCAACGTCGAGCTCGTCGGCGCGGACGCGGGGCTCGGCGAGCTGGCCGACCCGCAGTTCTGGGCCAGCAGCCAGGGCTCCCGCCTGCTCTTCACCGAGACCGGGACCGGCGACATCGGCTACGCCGCCTCCGGTGACTTCCTGGGAGACTGGGTCATCGAGTCCGCCTCGGTGATCGTGGGCCAGGACGGCGCCTGGGACGAGCAGCTCGGCGGCGTCGATCAGCTCTACTTCGACGGCGACAGCTGGCTCTTCTACGACGGCGTCGACGCCTCGGGACAGGGCGGCATCGGCGCGGTCACTTCGACCGACGATCTGACCTTCGAGCGCTTCAGCGACGATCCGCTCATCGCCGCGGGCAACGGCGCCCACGACGCCGAGCGCGCGGCCGACCCCGCCATCGTGGTGGACGGCCAGGGCCGCATGTACCGCATGTACTACGGCGCCTGGGACGGCACGACCTGGACCGTGGGGCACGCCTGGAGCGAGGATCTGCTCACCTGGACCGTCGAGGACGCGCCGGTGTTCTCCGCCGACGACGGCGGGCACGCGGCGGCCCCGGTGGTCGAGTATGTGAGCGGTGAGTTCCGCATGTGGACCACCCGCGGCGAGCCCGGCGCCTGGACCGTGGGGCTGGCGACCAGCACCGACGGCTGGAGCTGGACGGATCAGGGCGTCGTCGCGACGCTGGAGGGCGCGCCGGGGGACGACACCGCGGCCAACCCGCCGGGGGTGGGCCTCCAGGCCCAGGTCAGCGAGACCTGGTCGCTGGCCGGCGATATCCGCGGCTCCACCGGCCTGATCTTCCAGTCCGGCGATGTCATCGTGGCGCCGGACTTCGGCTTCGAGTTCCAGCTCTCCACGGGGGCGGTCTTCGCCCCGAGCCGCGCCCCCGAGGCCGGCGTCAACGGGGTGAGCCCCAGCAGCTGGCTGCCCGACGAGGGGCTGGTCTACCTGTCCTACCTCGACAAGCGCGGCGTCCCCAGCATCGGCGTCGCGGAGTACGACGGCGCCGAGGTGAGCTTCGTGGGGGACACCATCCTCGAAGGTGAGGAGGGCGCCTTCGACGAGGGCGGCGTCTTCTCTCCGGTGGTCTACGCCTACGACGGCGGCTACCACATGCTCTACGCCGGCACCTCCGACGGGCGCACCTCCATCGGGCTCGCCACCAGCAGCGACGGGCTGACCTGGGCCAGCGATCACGAGGCCGTCTTCGAGCCCGCCGAGGGCTGGGACTCGGTGCTCGTCGAGCCCGGGAGCGTGGTCGTCGACGGATCGAGCATCGAGCTGTGGTACACCGGCGACGACGGCGAGCGGACCCGCATCGGCCTCGCGACCAGCGAGGACGGCGAGACCTGGACCCGGGCGGCCAGCGACGGCGATGACTGGGCCTTCGGTGAGGGCTCCCCCGGTGAGTTCGATGACTCCTCCGTGCGCGACCCCGCGGTGATCCGCGACGGCGACACCGAGCACCTCTGGTACGCGGGGCTCGACGGCGACAGCTACCGCCTCGGCTACGCCTTCCGCGAGGACGGCGGCGAGTGGCAGCGGATCCTCGACCCCGAGACCGAGGAGGCCCTGCCGGTGCTGAGCGGCCGCGGCGGCAGCTTCGACGCCGACGGCGCGGCCCGCCCCGTGGTGGTCCAGACCGACGCTGGCTTCGACATCCTCTACTCCGGGACCGACGGGCCGATCCCCCGCGGCGGCGCGGCGTTCGCCCCCGAGCCCTTCCAGCTCTACCGGGCCCCGCGCTTCCCCACCGCCGGTGACTACATCTCCTTCTCGACCCGGCGCGGCGACGACGGCGACAACCTGACCGCCATCCCCCTGGAGGTCAACGTCGAGGGCTTCGTCGTGGGCGGCATCGGCGGCAGCTCGCTGCTGGTGGATAACGAGCGGGGCTTCCTCTATGTGTCGCTCAAGCTCAACAACTACATCTACGTCATCGACATCCGCGACGACAGCGACACCTACTGGGAAGACAGCAACTACCTGGACGTCGAGGCGCTGCTGGTCGCCGACGCGACCGCCGGGGCCGACGGCTTCCGCGGCATGCACATCCCCGAGGGCAGCCCGTACCTGTACGCGGTGAACGACGAGCCCGAGAGCGTGATGATCTTCGACCTGTCCATGGTGGAGGACGACGACCTCGCGCAGCTCGCCCGCGACCCGGTGGTGGGCTACCTGCCCGCCCCCCGCGGCGCTGAGCGCGACGAGGGCGCCCCGACGGGCGACAGCGTCGGCCCCACCCAGGTCACCTCTCTCGGCGACGTGATGTACGTCGCCAACTTCAACGACAACTCGGTTGGGGTCTATGACCTCCGGCTGGGGGTCTACGGCAGCCTCTTCGCTGAGCTGGACATGCTGGGGGAGAACCCCCACGCCCTGTCCATCTCTCCGGATGGGCGGTACATGGCCGTCGCCAACTACATTGGCGACCTCTCCGCGGGGCGCATCTCGTCCTCGCTGACCATCATCGACGTCGACCCCACGAGCCCCACCTACCTGGAGACGCTGGCTTGGATCGCAAACGAGTAACGCCGGTCGTCGCGCTGGCGCTGAGCGTCGGTGCGCTGTGGCTCGTGGGCTGCCAGGACGTGGTTGCCCTCGAGCCGCGCTATGACGGCCCGTCCGGTGCCGCTGTGCTGCACCCCGATGAGGGCGGCCCCTTCTATGAGCCCGTGGGCTTCGTCTCGAACGCCCGCAGCGGCCTCATCCACCCCCTGGATCTGAAGCACGGCTGGCTGCTGGCGGACGATCCGGCGTCGCCCTTCCTCTGGGGCGCCGCCATCCCCACCGGCGCGGATCGCATCCTCGGCGACCTGGCGGTCTGGGCCCCGGACGCCGAGACGGTCACCCTCTTCGTCGCCGACGCGGCCTTTGAGGTGCTGCTGGAGGTCCCCTACGTCATCGGGGTGGACGAGAGCGGCTATCCCATTGAGGCGACCGCCGAGCTGGTGAAGGCGGGCTTCGCCGACGCCGACGACTCCGGCGACGGCGCGGAGCTGATCAGCTTCTCCCTGGGCGCTGGCTACGCGGCGACCGAGTCCTGGGTGATGACCTACGACAGCGGCGAGTGGGTGGTCACCGGCAGCCGCTCCGGCGAGCAGCAGAGCCGGGCCCGCTTCCTGGAGCCCTACGCCACCGACGACGGGTCGCTGACCTTCACCATCTCCGGCACCGCCACCGACGGCGACCAGATCCAGCTCGGAGTGGACAGCGGGGCCATCGAGCACGACCTCAGCGGGACCGTCCAGGCTGTCACGATGCTGCGTGACGCCGGGCTCCTGATGCTGAGCGTCTACAACCGCAACAACGACAACACCCGCCTGCTGGCCTTCGACCTGGCGGCCGGTGAGATCGCCGGCCGCATCGATCTGCCGGACGGCGCGGTGCCCTGGCGCATGAGCGCCACCGACGCGGGGGACGTGCTCTACGTCGCCGACGCTCGCGGCCCGGCGGTCTACGAGGTGCTGCTCGACGCGGCCGACCCCGCGGCCTCGGCCGTGCGGACCCTCCCCACCAACGGCCCCGTGGCGGATCTCGCCTGGCAGGGCGAGCCGGATCAGGGCGTCGAGGGCGATGAGGACTTCGTCGCTGGCTACGACCACCTCTTCGTGGCGGTCGGCTCAGCCAACATCATGGATCTCTACGATCTGCGCGCTGACACCTGGAAGGACGTCAACCCCTACACCCCCGAGATCGACGGCGTCTTCCTCGGCTCGCCGGTCACCGGCATCGGGCGGACCCTGACGGAGACCAGCCTGCCCGAGCTGGGCCCCGGCGGGGGCAACCTGGAGGACCGGGTCGTCGCCGTCGCGATCTTCGAGGGTGAGATGCTGCTGGTCGAGGCCAGCACCGGCTGCGTGGCTCAGGACAGCCTGGGGCCCTACGCCTACCTCGACACCGAGACGGACTTCATCGACAACGGCGCGCCCTCCAACCCCATCCTGAAGTACTCGGAGGCGGACAACCAGTCCATCCGGGTCAACCCCTGCGGCGGTATCGCTCGCAGCGAGGACTGGACGGCGACCTTTGACGAGGTCGAGGGCGGCTGGATCATCGACGGATCGCTCTCCGGCGTCCAGGACGCGTTGGCCGTGGAGGACGAGCGCTATGTCTCGGACAACGCCGCCATCTCCTTCCTCATCCTCGCCGGCACCAGCCCGTCGACCGACGGCGATCAGATCCGCTGGAGCACCGTCGAGGGCATCGCCCGGGTCAACGGCGACAAGAACGGCGACGGCCAGCTGGATGGGCTCGCGGGAGAGATCCTGGAGCTGCCCGCGCGGCCGGTCCCCTACAGCTACCTCGCCGGCGCCACCGGCGGCGGCTGGGATCTGGTCAACCAGAAGACCGGCGTGCTCTGGCCGATCACCAACACCGACGTGGTGCTTCGGGTGAACGTCGGATCGGCGACCATCGAGATCACCTGGAACTGATGCGGGACTGACGGGTGCCGGTCGATTAATGGGGGCTCCCCGCATCACCGGAGTCCACCCATGACCGACATCCTCACCATCGGCGTCGTCGGCGCCGGACAGATGGGCAACGGCATCGCCCAGGTGGCCGCTCAGGCCGGCTACGACGTCGTGATGACCGACATCAACCAGGCGGCGCTGGACCGCGGCCTGGCGACCGTCGACAAGAACCTCGCCCGCCTCCTGAAGAAGGAGCGCATCAGCGAGGCCGACGCCGCCGCCGCCCGCGGCCGCATCAGCACCGCCACGGAGCTGACGGCGCTCGAGGCCACCCAGCTCGTCGTCGAGGCCGCCACCGAGAACGTGGAGCTGAAGTTCCGCATCTTCGAGGACCTCTCGAAGGCCGTGCCCGCCGGCGTCATCCTGGCGAGCAACACCTCCTCCATCTCCATCACCGCCATCGGCGCCCGCACCGACCGGCCCGACCTGGTGATGGGCATGCACTTCATGAACCCCGTGCCGATCATGAAGCTCGTCGAGCTGATCCGCGGCCTCGCCACCACGGACGAGACCTACGCGGCGGTGGACGCCGCGGCGAGGCGCATGGGCAAGACCACGGTGGAGGGCCGGGACATGCCGGGCTTCATCGTGAACCGCGTCCTGATGCCCTACATCAACGAGGCCGTCTACGCCCTCTACGAGGGCATCGGCACCGTCGAGGACATCGACACCGCCATGAAGCTCGGCACCAACGTGCCCATGGGCCCGCTGACGCTGGCGGACTTCATCGGCCTCGACACCTGCCTCGCCATCATGGAGGTCCTGCACACCGGCCTCGGCGGCGACAGCAAGTACCGGCCCTGCCCGCTCTTGCGCAAGTACGTCGAGGCGGGCTGGCTCGGCCGCAAGTCCGGCCGCGGCTTCTACGACTACAACCAGCGCTGAAGGGGAACCCCATGGCTAGCTACGAGCTGCTCACCCTCGACGTCGAGGACGGCGTCGCCCTGCTGACGCTGAACCGCCCGCCGGTCAACGCCCTGAACCGGGCGATCATCGGCGAGATCGACGCTGTCATCACCGAGATCGAGTCCCGCCTCGGCCCGGACGGTATCCGCGCGGTGGTGCTCACCGGCGCCGGCCGCTCCTTCGTCGCCGGCGCGGACATCGCCCAGATGAAGGCCTACTCGGCCGCTGAGGCCGCCCACTTCGCCCGCGAGGGTCAGATCGTCCTGAGCCGCTTCGAGTCGCTGGCGGTGCCTGTCATCGCCGCGGTCAACGGCTTCGCGCTCGGAGGCGGCTGCGAGCTCGCCATGTGCTGCGACATCATCCTGGCGGGTGAGAAGGCCATCTTCGGTCAGCCCGAGGTCAAGCTCGGCGTCATCCCCGGCTTCGGCGGCACCCAGCGCCTGAGCCGCCTCGTGGGGCGCCAGCGCGCCCGGGAGCTCTGCTACACCGGCCGGATCGTCAAGGCTCAGGAGGCCGTCGCCATCGGCCTCGCCCTGCGGGTGGTCGAGGGCGACGTCGTCGCCGCCGCGAGGGAGATGGCGGCCGCCATCGCCGCCAACGGCCCCTACGCGGTGCAGCTCGCCAAGCGCGCCATCAACGAGGGGGCCGACGAGGACCTCTCCGCCGCCCTGGCCCGCGAGGCCACTCTGTTCGGCCTCTGCTTCGCCACCGCGGATCAGGCCGAGGGCATGGCCGCCTTCCTCGAGAAGCGCGACGCCCAGTTCAAGAATCAGTAAGGCAAGAACCAGCAAGACGAGGCCCAGCGCCCCACGCTCACAAGGAGCAACATCATGTTCGAGCTCTCTGAAGACACCCAGCAGATCCAGGATCTGGCCCGGGACTTCGCCACCTCCGTCATCCTCCCCGGAGCCGCCGAGCGGGACCGCACCCACGAGTTCCCCAAGGAGATCGTGGGCCAGCTCTCCGAGATGGGCTTCATGGGGATGTTCATCCCCGAGCAGTACGGCGGCATTGGCCTGAGCATCCTCGACTACGTCGTGGCCCTGGAGCAGATCTGCTACGCCGACGCCGGCGTGGGCGTGATCATGTCGGTCCAGAACTCGCTCGCGAGCTGGCCCATCCTGAACTACGGCACCGAGGCCCAGAAGCAGAAGTACCTGCCCGTCATGGCCAGCGGCGAGAAGATCGGCTGCTACGCCCTGACCGAGCCCGGCGCCGGCTCCGACGCCGCGGCCCAGGCCACCCGGGTCACCCGCGACGGCGACGACTACGTGCTGAACGGCACCAAGATGTGGATCACCAACGGCCCCCAGGCCGACATCTGCGTCGCCTACGCCAGCCTGGACCCCTCCGCCCGTCACCGGGCCGTCTGCGCCTTCATCCTGGAGGCCGACTGGGACGGCTACAAGGTCGGCAAGATCGAGGAGAAGCTCGGCATCGCCTGCTCCGGCACCAGCGAGCTGATCTTCGAGGATCTGAAGGTCCCCGCCGACAGCCTGCTGCACGACGAGAACCGCGGCTTCACGGTCGCCATGGGCACCCTCGACGGCGGCCGCATCGGCATCGCCGCTCAGTCCCTCGGCATCGCCCAGCGCGCCTTCGACCTCGCCGTCTCCTACGCCAACGAGCGCGTCGCCTTCGGCAAGCCCATCTCCTCCAAGCAGGCCATCCAGTGGATGATCGCTGACATGGGCACCCGCATCGAGGCCGCCAGGCTGCTGACCTGGAAGGCCGCGGTCCTGAAGGACAACCTGAAGGGAGCCAGCGCCGCCGCGCAGGCCCGGGCCGGCCGCGCCTGCTCCATGGCCAAGCTGTACGCGTCCGAGACCGCCAACTTCTGCGCGGACAAGGCCCTGCAGATCCACGGCGGCTACGGCTACTCCAAGGAGTACGAGGTCGAGCGCCTCTACCGCGACGCGCGCATCACCACCCTCTACGAAGGCACCTCTGAGATTCAGCGCCTCGTCATCGCCAAGAGCTTCCTGGGATGAGCGGGGTGGGTGACACCGCGCCGCAGCTCGGTCGCCGCATCCGCGTCCTGGTCGCCAAGCCCGGCTTGGACGGGCACGACCGCGGCGCCAAGGTGGTGGCTCGTGGCCTCCGGGACGCCGGCTTCGAGGTGGTCTATACCGGGCTGCACCGCACCCCGGCGCAGATCGCCGAGGCCGCGCTCCAGGAGGACGTGCATGTGGTCGGGCTGTCCATTCTGTCCGGCGCCCACATGCGGCTCCTGCCTGAGGTGGTCGCCGCGCTGCGGGAGCGGGAGATGGATGATGTGCTCGTTATTGGCGGCGGAATCATCCCCAATGCTGATGTAGCCGCGCTTACCGAGGCAGGCGTGGCCGCGGTTTTCCCCCCGGGGACTCCGATTTCACAGATTGTCAGCTTCCTGGCGGAGCGCGCTCCCGTCAGGGGGTGATACACTCCGAGGCTCGCACGGGGTCCACCACCGCGCGGATGATGGCTCGCTGGAGGAACCCCTGGCCAGGCGGAAGAATGGGTACCACGCGGCCAGCCCACCAGCACTGCTGGTGGGTACGAGCACCGAGTATCTCGGCCGCCGTCCGCTCCCGCATATCCTGCGGGAGCGGCCCTTTCTCCTGATCCTTGGCCCCAACGGCGCGGGAAAGACCACCGTCGCCTTCAAGGTGCTCGGCGAAGACGCCGAGCTGCTCCGAGGCGAGGCGCTGCACGAAGCCTGCGTGCGCGCGGTGCGGCGACAGCGCTGGCCGGAGGAGCTGCTCACAGCCCGGGCGCTCATCATCGACGGCCCCACGCTGCTGCATCGCCGCCCGGGCGCCACCCGCCTCCTGCTGGAGCTGATCCGCGCTCGCACCGCCGCCGGGCTGCGCACGGCCGTCTGTCAGGGTGACGGAGACGACTCCGCCACTCTGCTGGTCGACGCGGTGGAGCCTGAGCTCCGCGCCACGCTGACCCTGCGCTTCCCAGTGGGCCGCGGCCGCCAGCGCTTCGCGGTGCGGATGTGCCAGAAGATGGGCATCGACCGCGTGCACGGTCGCCGGCTGGAGGTGAGCGGTGCCTGGACCTACGCCCGCGTCATCGCGGCGCTGGAGGACGCCAGCGTCAGTGACGTCAGTGACGTCAGTGACGTCAGTGACATCAGTGACTGAAGGGGCTGTCCGGCGCCGAGAGCAGCGCCTGATCGGGGAGGGCGCCGGTCAGCGCCTCCAGGAAGACCGCGAGGTCGTCTCGATCGGAGTCGGTCAGGTGATCGAGCGGGAAGAGCTGCTCATCCCGGTGGCTCAGCACGGGCGGCTCACCCAGATCGGCGTAGAAGTCGACCACGTCTCGCAGAGAGTCCATGTGACCGCCGTGCATGTAGGGCGGATGCAGCGCCACATTGCGGAGGGTCGAGGTCTTGAACTGACCGAGCTCGGTGCCGTCGGGCTGGCGGAGGTAGACGAGCTTGTCGTTCTCGGCCGCGTCCGGCGCGTCCGAGAACTCCCCCATGCCGTTGAAGGGGTTCTCCAGCACGCTCTGGGCGCCCTCGTAGCGGCCGAGATCCTCCCAGGTGAGCCAGTCCCGGGGCCCCAGGCCGACGTTGTGGAACTCGAGGTCCGAGAGCTCGGGCCCGCCGTGGCAGGCGTAGCACTCGGCGCCGGGGTGCTCGATCACTTCGGTGTTGAAGGGGTTGGCCGGGTTGTCGTTGATGAAGAGCTTCAGGCCGGTCTGCTCGGCCTCGTTCAGCGCCGCCAGCTTCTCGGCGTCGCCCTCCACGAGCCCCTCGGCGAAGACATCGAAGGGGCTGGGGCCGGTGATGAGCAGCCGCTCATAGGCCGCGATGGCCTTGGTCAGGTTGCTGAAGACCAGGCTCACGTCGTGCTGATCCGCCTCGTCCATCCCTGACCAGGCGACGTCGAGCGGATCCTCGGGGTCGTCTGGGACGGGGCGGCCGCGAGCGGGGAAGCGGTCGGCGTCGTCCAGCTCCGGCAGGGCGCCGAAGATGGCCTCGTAGGCGTCGCGCAGCTCCGCGTCCGTGTTGACGATGTGGGCAAACTGGAGCCGGTCTCCGCCGTGCTCGCCGGGGGCCTCCAGGGGCCCCGAGGCCTGACACCAGAGGGTGTCACAGCGCCCGTCCCAGAAGAACCAGCGCTGGTAGGCGACGTTCCAGACCGTTGGGGCGTGGCGATCGGTGGTCCCCACGCCCTCGGCGAGGCGCTCGCCATCGCCGAAGCCCTGCTCCGGGTCGTGGCAGGTCGCGCAGGCGACCTCGCCGTTCCCGGAGAGCCTGGTGTCGAAGTAGAGCCACTGTCCCAGCGCCGCGGCGTCGGGATCATCGGCCACCGCGTTGCTGAGCGACGCGGGCGGGGCGCCCAGGCCGGTCAGGCCGGCGATGCGGCCGCGCTCCTGATCGGTGAACTCGACAAAGAGCGCGTCCTCCGGGCCGGGCTCGGGCTCGACCGCCGGGCGGCAGGCGGCCTGCGTCCAGAAGCCCGCGAGCGCGAGCGCGACCAGCGGCGGGCTCACTCGCAACAGTCGATCTCAAAGGTGACGGAGTCGGCGCCGTCCGGGCCGTCCACGTCGACGATGAGCTGCCAGTAGCCCTGCATGTGGAAGAGCATGCCCTCGACCAGGAAGGTGCCGTCGCCGCTGGCGGTGACGACCGGCTCGGTGTTCATGCCGTGGCCGTGGGCCGGCATGATGGCGTCGGCGGCGAGCTGGGCGTCGGCGACCAGCGAGGACTGATCCGCGCTGTGCACCGAGATGGTGAGATCGAAGTAGTCGTTGTAGGGGAGGGGGGAGGGGTCGGAGGCGTAGCTCACGAAGTAGCTGCCGTTGTCGGTCGCCAGCTCCGTGGCGTCGTCGAAGTCATCCGGCAGGGTGTCCATGGTGCTGTGATCAGCGTCGTGGCCGCTGTCGTCGCCGTCGCCGCCGCAGCCCGCGGCGATGAGGAGCCCGAGGGTGAGGATCAGGGTCTTCATGTGTCTTCCTCCGCTTTACTACTTAGACACCTAGACAGGGATCGGGTCTCACGCAAGTGCTGGCTTCAGGTGCGGTAGATTGTCGCAGCCGCTCGCCGCGCTCAGCCTCCCTGAGTGACGCCGATGGCGGCCGGGGCGGCTCCCTGGACGCTGTCACCCAGCAGCTTCAGGTCCGCGTGCGCGCCCATGGGGATGAGGATGGCGCGCGCCGCCGCGGTGTGTGTGCGTCGCTCCGCGCTGTCCGGCGCGGCGTGGCGGGCGATCTCGATGTGGATTCTTCCCGCGTCCCAGGGCATCCCGTAGCGCTCGGCGGCCTGGAGAGCCCGGCGCCACAGGCGGCTGGCGGCTCGGCGGCCGAGGGGCCCGCCACGCTGGTGGGCGGCGGTGCCGTGGAGCATCAGGCTGCGCGGCTGAAAGTAGCGGAAGAGGATCGCTCCTCCGGCGAGGTTCTTCAGGGCCCGCTTGAGGTGACGGCGCACCGTCGCGGCGTCCAGCGCGTCGACGCCGCGCTCATCGGCTGCGAGCAGCGCCTCGGCGGCGAGGGCGAAGGTGCCGCAGTAGGTGAACATCAGCAGCGGCTTCGCTCGAAAGAGCCTCAGGGAGGTGACCGCGTCGTCCGCGGCACCCTCCAGATCTCCGGCGCGCAGGCGGGCGCCCGCCCGCGCGCCATACCAGGCCACCTGGCTGAAGTAGTCGTAGCTCGAGAGCCGTGACTCACCCTGCCGCAGCTGCGCCTGCGCCTGCTCCACCCGCCCGAGCGAGAGCAGGGCCGGCACGCTGAAGATGAGCCCGTGCCCCTCCTGCTCGCAGTTCCTCCGCTCCCGGTTCAGGCGCACGGTCTCCTCGAACAGCGGCAGGCAGCGCTCCGGGGGAGCCGTGAAGTACAGGATCAGCGCCTGAATGACGAGGCCGTTGGCCTGAGCCCAGTAGTCTCCGACCTGGCGGCTCAGCGTCAAGCCGCGGCCCACGGTCTGATGGGCGTGCGCCCACTCGCAGTGGATCATGTCCACGACGGCGACGGACCAGAGGCCGATGAGCCGCACCCTGGGCTCGGTGGAGCTCGCGGCCAGCGTCATGTAGCTCCGCTCCAGCCGGCGCAGGTGCAGGGTGCCGAAGATGTTGGCGAGGTTGACGTAGGCGGCGCCGGCGATGGCGCGCTCTCCGGCGCTCTCGGCGAGGTTGGCGGACATGAGGCCGGCGACCAGCCAGGGCAGCGGGGCCACCCGGAAGTAGGAGGCGTTGGCGTACCAGGAGGCCGCGCGGCTGCTGGAGAGCAGCGCGGCCTGGTCCCGGCCGGTGACGGGGCGCTGCCACCAGCCGGGCAGCAGCCGGGCCAGGGCCTGACGCAGCCCTGAGGTGATGAGCTTCAGCAGCCAGCCGCCGGTGCTGGAGGGCAGGGGGCGCGCGAGGAGGGACATGGCGCGTCGCAGCGCCGCCTCACAGAGAGAGAGCTCGCCCACGCCGTGCAGCGCCATGCCGAGGCTCAGCTGCAGCTGGCCGTGCCGCTGGCCCCCGATGCGGCGCTCGGGGATCGGGCCCCCGTTCATCTCCACGACGAGCGCGGCGGCCTCACTCAGAGAGGCGACGGCCTCCCGATCGGCGCCGTCGCGCAGGGCCTGGAAGCCGGCCGCCTCCAGGTGATGGAGGGCCCGCATCGGCTCGTCGGCGCGCCGCCAGTGGAAGGCGAGGCGGACGTGCGGGTAGCCGCTGTCCTCGCTGCGGGCGTCCAGCCACTCGGCGACGGCGCGGTGGAGGCTCCTCCGCTTGGGCAGCACCAGCAGGTTGTAGCAGGCCTCCTGGATGAGCCCGTGTCGAAAGGCGTGCAGCCCGCCCGGGCCCGCGCTCTCCCGGGTGCACAGCCCGGCGAGGGAGAGGTGCTCCAGCTGCGCCAGGAGGTGGGGGCCGTCCTCGCCCATGGGGTGGACGCCGCGGAGGGTCTCGACGGGGAAGGAGCGGCCGATGACCGAGGCGACCTTGATGGTGAGCTGCTCGTCCGTCGGGAGCCGATCGAGGCGGCTGGTGACGACCCCGTGGAGGGTGGTGGGCAGATCCCCGGGCGGCGAGGGCCAGCCGCCACGAGGAGCTGTCGAGCCAGTGGGCGTCGTCCAGGATGATGAGCATGGGCTGCTCCGCACAAGCTCGCAGCAGCGCCCCCCCGGAGCAGATCCAGGGTCGCGTCGGCGCGCTGCGGGCCCCTCATCTCCCGGGTCAGCCCGTTCTCCTTCAGCCCGATGGCCAGCACCGGCTCCAGCAGCGGGATCCAGCTGCGCAGGAGCCCCTCGGGGATGGCGGACGCCAGCCGCTCGGCGGGCGAGATCGCTGATCTGTAGAGCGGCGGCCCCCCCCGGGCGGCGTCGTTGTCGTGAGCCATCGGGGGGAGCCCGAAGGCGATGACCAGGGTCGTCCCTTTCTCGTCCACGAGGACCTCTCCCAGATCCCCGCCGTGGCGGTGGACGGCCGCGCGGGCGCCGTTCACCAGCTCGCGGAGCACCCGCTCCCGATCGGGCAGGCACGGATCCAGATCCGGAAAGTTGGCGAACACCGCCGTCACCGGGCGCAGCTCCGCCAGCCACTCCGCCTGTCCGGCGTCCAGGCGCGAGAGGAGCGCCGCGGGCAGGTAGGCGCGGATGGCGCGCGCGAGGGCGGCGGCGCTGCCCGGGGTGCGAGCACCGTCAGCACCGTCAGCGTCCTCCAGCGGCGACCTCCGGGGGCTGGACGCTGCCCTCGCGACGTCGTGGGCCTCGACGATCAGCGCCTCGGCCTCCGGCGAGAGCGCTGTCTCACCGGGCTCCGCGGACTTGACCGCCAGCGCCGCTTGCTGAATCGCCGGCCCCGCGGCGACCCACCCCCGGTCCCCAGCGCCCGTGCTCAGATCGACCAGCGACATCCGCCCCACGCCCACGCCGATGCGGAGCCGCAGCCGGTGCCCGGGGAGCGCCTCCCAGGAGTCCAGGACGGCCTGGGCCTGCTCGGCGCACAGCGCCGCCTGGCGGAGGCTGCCGGCGAGCTGGCTGGGGCCGTCGGTCGACCAGACCCCCAGCACGGCGTCCCCGGCGAAGTTGATGACGTCTCCGCCGCGGGCGTAGATGAGCTCGATCAGCTGCCCCAGGCAGCGCTCCAGAATCGTCGTGAGCTGCTCCGCGCCGGCGTCGCCCTGGACAGCCAGCGCGGCGCACAGGCGGGTGAAGCCGCTCAGGTCAGCGATGAGGGTCGCCGCCTGAAAGCGATCTCCCCCCGCTGGAGGCCGCTCACCCCGCGCCAGTCGCCGCACGAGCCGCCTGGGTAGGTAGCGACTCAGCGTGTCGGTGGGGTCTGCGTGCGGCATTATGAAGCTTCAACTTGAATAATCAAGTCTGTGCGATCAGTCTGTCACACCTTGTGTTCCCTGTCTGATAGTTCCGCTCGCCGGATCGGGTCAGCGCCGACGCAGCTGCATCAGGAAGTACTCCCGCTCGCCGCGCCTGAAGCTGGCGACGCTCTCGGTCTCACCGCTCGCCGCCGCGAAGTAGGTGAGCAGTCGCCTGAGCGCTGGCGCTCGCGTGGCCGCGATCAGGGCGCGCCTGCGGCCGGCGTCCGCGTCCATGGCCGAGAGCACATTGGCGGTGATGTCCCGGTAGACCACCAGCTCGAAGTGCTCCGTCAGCGCCGCTCGCAGGGCCGGCAGCTCGTCCACGCAGCGGAAGTCAGTCCACAGGAGCCAGCCGCCGGGGCGGACGACGCGGGCGGCCTCGGCGATGAACCTCTGCTCGTCCGGGTAGCAGTGGCTCGCCTCCACCGAGAGGAGCGCGTCCAGGGTGTCTTCGCGGAAGGGCAGGCTCATGGCGTCGCCCACCTGGAAGCGCAGATCCGGGCGGGCTCCGAAGCGGCGCTCACAGAGCGCGATGTTCCCCGGGGTCAGATCCACCCCCACGCTGGTCATGGGTCGCGAGCGGGTGTGTAGCTCCGTGAGGCCGCCGCCCCGCCCGCAGCTGATCTCGGCGATCGATCGGTCGGTGAGGGGCACGCCCTGCGTCAGCGCGAGGTAGAGCTGCAGCGAGTAGCGCTCCGGGCCCAGGTCCGTCGGGAAGTCGATGAGGGTCTCACCGTCGTCGTCGTAGCCCCAGTTCATGCAGGAGAACTCGAGGTCGTTTCGCGACGTGAGCCACGCCAGCGCGCCGTAGAAGCTGCGCCAGACGAGGCGCCGGGTTGACGGCGGCAGCCAGCTACCGACGCCCCGGGCGAGGGCCGATGAGGGGGCGGCGCCGCGGGCGGCGCTCATGAGGACACCTCCAGCGCGCGCGCCCGAGCCCGGTCCCAGGAGTGGCTCGTCCCCATCAGGCGATCGAACCAGTTCACGGTGACGCACCAGTTGGTGTCACCGCGGCCCGTGTGGTGGGCCATATGCCAGGGCACGTTCGCCCAGCCCCACTCGGGATCCAGGTGGCTGCGGCGGTGGGCGCGGTGGTAGTGGACGCCGAAGGCGACGATGCCCGCGAAGCTCAGCGGTGAGAGCAGCGCCAGGGGCAGGTGCAGGGCGCAGAGGAGGATGAGCCCGAGCGCCTCCCGTCCGTAGGCGTTCCAGGTGAGCACGCTGCCCTCGAAGGCCGGATCGCCGCCGCCGTGCTGTCGGCATGCCCGGTGGTGGTCGTGGTAGTGGAAGGCGAAGCGGCTCCCCTTGGACTGCCCGAGCCCATGGAAGACATAGCGGTGGATGAACCACTCGAGGGACACTCCCCACGCGTAGACGAACGGCAGGGTCAAGAGTTGCAGTGACGGTGGCAGCATCGGGTCTCCTCGCGGCGTGAGCGCCGCTCAGGGAGTCAGACACCACCCCGCCCGGGAGGTGTCACCCGCTCACCGGTGAGACCCCTCAATGGATGGCGGGCTTCTCGTCGTCTCCGCTGCAGGCCGTCAACGTCAGGCCCGCGAGGGTGAGCAGCGCATTGCGCGACTGCGGGGCCGCGGCTGCGCGACCTGTCCCAGGCGGGTGTGCACCCTCCCACGGCGACGCGTTATTCTGCGCTCGGGACGGAGCGACGGGAGGCCGCACTGAGCAGGAACTTCGCTGTCTTTGGAGACATCCACGGACGGATCTCTCTGATGTTGATCCTGAGCCGCCTCTGGGAGCGGCACGCCGGCCGGCGGCTGGACGGCGTACTCCAGGTCGGGGACTTCGGGGCCTTCCCGGATCTGCACCGCCTGGACGACGCGACGGCCCGCTTCGCCAGGCACGACTCGGATGAGCTGGGCTTCTCCGAGTACCTCGCGGGCTGCGCCGAGGGCGCCGCGCTGCTGGCGGGCTGCCCCTGGTCCGTGACCTGGTGCCGGGGAAACCACGAGGACTTCGACTACCTCGCGGGGTTCCGGGCTCCGGCGGCGGTCGACCCCTGGGGCAAGCTCATCTTCGTGCCGGACGGGCAGGTCGAGGAGGTCGCGGGGGTGCGGGTGGGCGCGCTCGGTGGGATGGCGCCGCGGGGGGAGGAGCGCGGCCGGGGCAAGAAGGCCCGCAAGGCGTCCCGCCGCGCCACCGCACGCGACGACCCCCGCTGCTTCAGCGATCGCGACGTCAGCACGGCCTTCCCGACGGGCGGCGTGGACGTGCTGCTGACCCACGCGGGGCCGAAGAGCTGGGAGAGCCCCTGGGGCTCTCAGCGCCTCGCCGAGCTGGCCGAGCGCGTGCGGCCGCGGGTGCACCTGTTCGGACACCACCACGTGACCTTCGGGCCTGTCTACGGCCCGGGCGACGCCACCCTCATCGCCCTGGACCACCTGGAGTTCCGCCGGGGACAGCTTCGGCCGGGGTGCTGGGGCGTGCTGGAGCTGCCCGACCCGGGGAGTGACGATGAGGTGGGGTTCACCTGGGGGGATGAGCTGCCCTTCAACCGCGACCTGACCCGCGAGGGCTACCGGCACCTGCTCCAAGAGTGAGCGATGTGCTTGACGCGCCCGCTGGAGGTGCCTACTTCTTTATTGGTAACTATAAAGTTACCAAAGGAGATCCCCATGAAGCGCGTCATCATCGCCATCCTGAACCCCGGCGCCGCCGCCGCGGACAACGGCCGCACCATCCACGCCCTGAAGCTCGCCGGCTCGCTGAAGGCGGCCGGCGCGGAGGTCAAGGTGGTCTTCGAGGGGGAGGGGGTGGTCTGGATCCCCCGCTTCGTCAACCGGACGGAGGAGAGCCACCCCTTCGTGAAGCACTATGGGGCGGCCTTTGACGCCGTCCGCGACGTGGCGCATGCCTGCAACATGTGCACGAAGCGCTTCGACGCCCGGGAGGCGATCGAGGCGGCGGATGTGCCCATCGTCGGAGAAGGACAAGAGCACATCGACCTCGCGCCCTACGTGATGGACGGCTGGCAGGTGATCAACTTCTGAGGGGCCACCGAGCCCTACTTGATCGCGGGGAGGGTGGTCAGCTCGACCACCGTGAGGGGCTCACTCAGACCGAGCAGCCGGAGGGGGCCCACCAGCCCGGAGCCGGTCCCGGCGATCCGCCAGAGGATCGCGGCGGACAGGGCCTCGGGGAACGCGCGCATGGGGGGCGCGGCCTCGCCGCCCATGGAGACGGCGAAGATGCCGCCGCGGACGGTCGTGAAGTCGGCTGGATCCCACGCGGCGTCGAAGCCCGGGATGTCCGTCGGGTTCGGCAGCACGATGCTGGCGGTGTCGTTCGAGCGATCGGGCTGAGTGAAGACCCGCCAGGAAGACGACACGCCCACCGATGAGCGGGCCTCGAAGGTGAAGAACCAGCCGTCGCCGGGGCTGACCGCGCTGCCCTCCAGCTTCAGGCCGTCCTTGGTGCCGCTCACGGCCACCGAGCACTCACCATCCACGCCGTCGTAGGCGAGCTTCGCTCCCGGCGGGCCCACCGACATGAAGCGGCCGTGCTCGCCGTCGTCCTGCGCGAGGACCAGGAGCATGTCGCCCTCCTCGACGAGCGCCTTGGGCGGCGCGCCCCAGGAGAGCTTGTTGTTGAAGCTCCAGCCCAGCTCCGCCAGCGTGCCGCCGGCGGTCCACAGGGAGATGGTGGTCGCCGTGCTCACCGCCTCGCCGTTCACGGTGAGCGGCGGCGAGACCAGGGTCTCCTGGATGGTGTCGGCGAGGCCGAGGGTGGACATGGCGATCACCCCCGCCTTGATGGTCTGCTCGCGCTCCACGCCCAGGGCGAAGGTGCTGCGGCCGCTGGGGATCACCGCGGTCATGGCCAGCGAGGTGTCCAGGCTGCCGGCGACGGGGCTCAGGTTGCCGGAGGGCATGAGGGTCGTCGCCATCAGGGCTTCGCTGCCGATGGTGGCGAGCGCGGTCTCGCCGTCGCTCAGATCCTCAACCCGGAGCGAGACCGCGATCTGGGACTCGGAGTCCAGCCAGGGGCAGGCGAGGCGGGGAGCCGGCAGCTCCTCGGGGGTCGCGTCGATGAGGAAGATGGACGGCTCGCCGAACGTGGGCACGCAGGCCATCACGAGCTGGTAGCGCTGCTGTGGATCGTCGACGGCCCACTCGCCCTCGACGTCGATGGCCTCCCAGGCGCCGTCACCCAGCCGCAGCGCCGCGGCGTCCGGCGCGGCCAGCCCCGCGTCCGGGCGCAGGTTCCAGGTCAGGGTCACGGGGCCGGCGCCGCCGGTGTCCCCGGTCTCTCCGGTGGTGTCGGTGTCCCCGGTCTCTCCGGTGGTGTCGGAGTCACCGGTCTCTCCGGTGGTGTCGGAGTCACCGGTCGGCGCGGTGTCGTCACCGGGCTTGTCGGTGTTGCAGGCCAGCGCGAGCAGCAAGATCGTGAGCATGAGTCCTCCTGCCCCCGAGTGCTGCAAACGCCGTGCCGCTATTCCCGGCCTCACAGGCCCTGATCGTGAGGGTTCTCGCCCGATCGCGAGGGCCATGTGGCACAGCGGCTACTCGATGTAGCCCAGCTCCCGAAGCTCGCTCAGATCCTCGCTCTCGGCGGGGGAGAGGCCCGCCTTCGCGTCGCCTGGGAGGATCAACGCGCCGGCCTCGACTCGCAGGGCGGACTCGCCCAGCACGATGCCGCCGCCCCTGGCGGGGACGGGCTTGCGCTTCTCGCCGGCCTGGAAGACGGCCTGTGTGTCCCCGGACTCGAAGATCACCCCCAGGATCCCGGAGGGGGCGACGCCGGGGGTGAAGCTCAGGGTCAGGCGGTCGTCGCTCAAGGTGACGGCGCCGACCTCCTCGGGCAGCGTCCCGGGGACCTCTCCCCAGGCCTGGTTCGCCCGGTGGCGCTCCGCGGCTTCGGGATCGATCACCGCGGCGGCCCGGACCGGGTGGGTGAAGGTGACGGTGAAGGGCGTCTTCATGTCGCCGAGGTGGATGCGCCAGCCCCGACCGACCGGCCAGCCCGTGGCCGCCTCCAGCGCGGCCCACCACCGGGCCATCGCGTCGTCGCCGGAGGCGCTGGTGACGAGATCGTTCTGCTCGCCCGGGTCCGCGTCCAGATCGTACAGCTCCTGCTCCCCGGAGGCGGTCTCCAGCAGGTACTTGTGCCCCTGGAAGACGACCCCCCAGCGCTCCCGGTCGTACATGAGGTGGCCGAGCGGCAGCGGGCGGGCCGCCAGCGCTGACGACAGGGTCTCTGGGGCCACTGTGTCCGCTGTGGCCGCTGTCTCCATCAGGGGCGCCAGCGACAGGCCGTCGAGCTCACCGGCCTCGACGCCGAGCAGCGCCAGCACCGTGGGCACGATGTCCACGGTGTCGACTGGATCGCTCACCGCGCCGCCGCCGCCGCCGGGCGGGTGAATCCAGAGGACCCCACGCACCAGCTCGTCGTAGAGGGTGTGGTTGTGTTCGTAGGAGCCGTGGTCCCAGAACTCCTCGCCGTGATCGGTGAAGACGACGGTGAGGGTGTCGCCGGGCAGCGCCTCCAGCCCCAGCAGGAAGTCCGCGAGCGCCCCGGCGGTGTAGCGCACTTCTCCGTCGTAGCGATCCCGGAGCCAGTCCTTGGAGGACTCCGGCAGGCCGCCGCTCTGCTCCTTCCGCAGCACGGCCCAGCGGTGCTCGTGGCCCGTCAGGGGGCCGGGGGCGCTGTCCTTGACGTAGCGGTCGGTGAAGGGCGCGGGCGCCTCGTAGAAGATGTGCGGGTCCATCAGGTGCACGAAGGCGAGGGCGTCGCGGTCGCCCTGGCTCCGGAGCCAGCTCAGGGTGTCCTTCAGCTGATCGCGAGCGTCCCGCCGGTTGCGGTACCGCCACAGATCGTAGCCCTCGTGGAAGCCGAAGCGGGGGTGGAGCTGGACGTTGGCCGAGAAGCCCGCGGTGGCGAAGCCCGCGCCGCTCAGGTGCGCGCCGAGGGTCGGCGCCTCGGGGGCGGCGAGCGGCCAGCGCCCGGTCAGCGCGGACTGGAAGCTGGGCCGGGTCCTGGGGGCGGGGGTCCAGGTCTTCTCGAAGCGCCACGCCTAGGCGGCGAAGTCCTCCAGCGGCGCGGTGGTGTCCCGGGGGTAGCCCGCCTGGGTGAGCGCGTCGGCGCGGAGGGTGTCGATCCCCACGAGCACAACCCGCCTGGGCCGGCGCTCGGGGGCGCCCCAGAGGATGGGGGCGGCGGCCAGCACGTAGTCGTAGAGGTTGGAGTCGCCGGGGGTGGTGGTGAGGGTCAGGGTCACGGTCTGGCCGGCCCGGTCCGAGAGGTCCACCCGCAGCGGCGCGAACGGGGCGCCCGGCGTCAGGGCGACCGCGCCGGCGGCGAGCCCGTCGACCGTCACCTCCAGCGCCGCGCCGTCGGAGCGCTCACCCGCGAGCGCGGCCCGGTCCGCCAGGCCGGCGTGCAGCTCCAGCACCGCGCCCTCGGGCAGGGTGAGCTCCCAGCTGACGCTGCTGGGGGCCGGCAGCCAGATGCCCGGGCGGGTGTCGTTGTCGAGGGTCAGCTCTCCGCGGACGTAGGCGTCCGGCGTCAGCCCGGAGGCGACGGGATCCCTGCGCCCCTCCGTCAGGGCGACCGCGTCGGCCTCCAGCACGGCGGGCGCGCTCCAGGCGTTGGGGTCGGCGGTGTTGGCGAGCCGCACCTCGTCGTCGAAGATGTCCCAGCAGCCCTCGACCCAGGGGCCGGGCAGGTTGCAGAAGGGCAGGGGAGCCCCGTCGAGGAGGATGTCCGCCGCGGTGGGGGCGGCGAAGTAGCGCCTCATCGGCAGGCGCACGGGCAGGCTGGTTCGCCAGACCGGGGCGTCGGTCAGCTCCGGATCATCGCTGCGGGTCCAGCCGCTCAGGGGGAAGCGGGTCAGCTCGCCGCCCTCGGGGAGGTTGCCGTCCGAGAGGATCAGCGTGGCCGCATCCAGGCGATCCATGAGCCGGATGCCCGCGGCTGAGGGGGGACGATCCATGGGCTCAGATGAGCCGGCGGCGGGCGCCCGCGCCGGCTCAGCGGGCGCTCGCGAGTCGTCGCCTCCGCTGCAGGAGAGCAACCCCATCGTCGGGAGCAGTAGCGACAACCCGATCATGCAAACGCCTCCGGTGCCTTTCCTTGAGGCAGACTCAGTATTAGAGCAGCCTTATCTTCTTCCACTGACCTGAACCCCTGACCTGCGAGGCCGTGACCTATGAGCGATGCCGCACCCCGAGCCGGGCAACTGCCCACCGCCCTGGCCACCTTCATCTACCTCCTGAACGACGCCGGCAACACGCTGGACGACGCGGACCTCGTGGGCGCCTGCGCCGCTATCGCCGGTGCCGGCGAGGGCGCGGACATCAACGCGCTGGGCCAGGCGCTGGTGGACGTCATCGAGGGCAAGCTCGCGGGCGAGTCGCTGGCGGACGTCGAGGCCTTCCTCGGCGGCCTGTTCAGCGCGGATCGTCTGCACACCTCGATGGGTGACACCCGCGAGGATCGCGCCCGCAACATGCGGCGCTACCACTTCGCTCACAACGCGCCCTGGCTCGCCCAGATCATCGACCGCTTCCCCGACGGGACGGTCGGCCCGCACTGGGTGATGGTCGAGCGGGTCGGCGAGAGCGTGACCTGCGCCGATCCCTACCCGTGGGATGACCTGGACGAGGAGTACGACGCGCCCATGGGCGACTTTATGGTCAAGTGGGAGCTCCTGGGCTGCCCCTCCATCCGCTTCGAGTAGCGAGCGGGGGAGCGAGCCCGAGCTGACCTACGGGCCGTAGAAGACGTGGACGGTGCCTCCGTTGGAGGCGCCGTCGTCGCCGTACAGCGTGCCGACGATGACGTCGCCGAGCCCGTCGCCGCTGACGTCACCCAGCGCGAGGCCGAAGCCCAGGAAGTCGTTGGAGCCGTCGCCGTCGATCCAGGCCCTGGCGTCCGCGGCCAGATCCCCGGTCCAGGAGGCGTGCTCAGCGCCGGAGAGCAGCGCCACGGCGCCGCCGTTGCTGGCGACGTCGTCGTCGTAGGGGATACCGATCAGCGCGTCGCCGACGCCGTCGCCGTCGAGGTCTCCGCCGACCATGAAGCGCCCGGCGTAGTCCGAGCCGCCGGTGCCCGTCCAGGTCAGCGCCGCCGCTGAGGCGCCCAGCGTGCCGCTCATGCCGGTGCCGCCGTACCAGAGGGTGACCGCGCCGCCGTCGGAGGCCCCGTCGTCATCCTTGTCCGCGCCGACCATCAGATCGTCGATGCCGTCGCCGTCCACGTCGCCCACGCCAGCCCCGGCGTAGCCGAAGCGATCGTCGCCGTCGGTGCCCTCCAGCCGCGCGAACGCCGCGGCGTCGGCCTCGCCCGTCGCGAGATCGTCGCCGCTGACCAGCAGGACCACGCCGGAGTTGTTGTCGCCGCCGTCCATGTTGTAGGAGCCGATGAACAGATCGTCGTAGCCGTCGTTGTCGATGTCGCCGACGATGTGCGAGCCCTGCCAGCCCAGGTAGTCGTTGGAGCCCTCACCGGTCAGCAGGAAGTCCGCGTCGAGCTGGTCGTAGCCGCCCGAGAGCGCTCCGGGATCGGTGAAGATCGCGGCCACACCGGCGTTGTTGGCGCCGAGGTTGTCGCCGTAGCAGCCGATGAACAGCTCGGGGATGCCGTCGCCGGTGATGTCGCCGCCGTCCACCGCGATGCCGCAGTAGTCCGTGCCGTCCGCGCCCTCGATGGTCGCCGCGGCGTCGTCCGCCATGTCGCCACCGGAGGACCAGGAGCCGCGGTCGTCGCTGTGCAGCAGGTAGACCACGCCGGCGCCGTCGCCGGCGCTGGCGTTGTAGGTGAAGCCGCCGGCGATGATCTCCGGGAGGCCGTCGCCGCCCACGTCCGGCAGCCCGGCCAGCGCGCTGCCGCCGCCGAGCTGGGCGTCGTTGGTGCCGGACCAGGCGTACGCGGCGTCGTCGTCATCCAGGGACACCGCGCCGTTCAGGGTGGCGGAGGAGAACAGGTAGACCGCGCCGTCGCCGCCGTTGGAGCTGTAGGCGCCCACCAGCAGATCGTCGCTGCCGTCGCCGTCGATGTCGCCGGGCACGCTCACCTTGGTGAAGCCGCCGCTGGTGCTGGTGCCCGCGAGGGTCAGCGCCGCGTCGTTGGCGAGGTAGCTGCCGCCGAAGGCGGTCAGCACCGTGGCGCTGTCGCTGGCGGACCAGCCCGAGAAGTCGCTGCCGTCATCGGAGCGGGCGGCGCAGGTCAGCACGCGGCCAGCCACGCTGGCTGTGTCCGAGAAGGTCGCGCCGCTCTCGCTGAGCGTCACCCCGTCGGCGGTCCAGCGGAACTCGTAGCTCAGCGTGTCGCCGTCGATGTCGGTGCCGTCCTTGATGACCAGGCACTCCACGGGATCGCCCGGATCCAGGAGGGCCTCGCTCATGGCGATGGTGGGGGCGGTGGGGGCGGTGTTCCCGATGGCGATGGACACGCTGCGCTCGGAGAGCCCGGTGTCCTCGCCGTCGTCGCCGCGGACCTCGCACCAGACGGTGTCGCCCTTGGAGAACCAGATGCCGTCGATGCTCGCGCCCTCCGTCACCCCGGTGCCGCCCACGAACCAGGTGGTGGTGGCGGTGACGGCGTCGCCGTCGGGGTCGGTGACCGTGGAGGCGCAGGAGAGGGTGGACTCCTCGGTGGCGCTGGTGGGGGTGAGGGTGACCACCTCCACGACCGGCGCGGCGTTGATGATGATGACCGACGCGCTGCGGACGGTGCTGCCGCTGTCAGCGGTGGCGTTGACCTCGCAGACGACCTTCTGGTCCTTGCTGAAGCCGGCGCTCAGCGGCGCGGACGCGTCGCCCGCCGCGGCGCCGTTGATGTACCAGGCGGCCGAGGCGTCCACGGCGCCGGCCTCGTCGGTGGCGTCCCAGGTGCAGGTCAGGGTGTCGGTGACGTCGGGGGTGAGGGGATCGATGCTCACCTCCACCGTCGGCCCGTCGTTGACGATCACGGAGGCGGCGGCGATCTCGCTGCTGAGCTCGCCGTCGTCCGCGTAGACCTCGACCTCCCAGAGCTGATCGTCGGCGGTGGCGCTCGCCGGCACCGTGTCGCCGTCGATGCCCGCGTCTACCCCGTCGACCCGCCAGGTCCAGGTGTAGGTGAGGGCATCGCCCTCGGGATCGCTGGCTTCGGTGTCCAGGGTCGCCACCAGCTCCTCACCCGTGCCGGGCTCGGCCGGGGCGATGGAGACCGCCGGGGCGCTCGGGGCCTGGTTGGCGCTCACGATCACGATCACCGCGATCTCATCGGAGAGCTGCTCCGCGTCGACGACGGTGAGGGTGAGGGTGTGCTCTCCCTCGGTGAGGCGAACCTCGCCCGAGAAGCTGTCGCCGTTCAGCGTGGGCGGCGCGAGCGAGCCGTCCAGGCTGGAGCTCAGGCTCAGCGTCAGCTCGCTCACGTCGGCGTCGTCGATGACGGCGCCGGTGATGCCGAGATCCTGATTGGTCGTCAGGGTGTCGCCGCCCATCGGGCTCGAGAGTGTGATCGTCGGGGCTCGGTTGACGGTGCCGTCGCCGAAGCCGTCCGCGGGCTCCCATGAGGCATTGCAGCCGTAGAGGAGGCCCAGAGAAGGGAGGAACGCGCACAGGGTATGTGCCCGCTTGAGATTTCGGTGCCAGGGGGGGATGGCCATTTCTTCTCCAGAACGCGCTGGATGATAACAGCCTCCTAGGACGGCACGCTGTCGCTGGGACTGAACATGGGATACCCCGAAATCTGGAGGACGAGAGGTGATCGCCTGGACTGAGGCAGGCGCCGTCGAGCGCCCCGTGATGCTGCAGGTACGCGTTCAACGTGCCTATCCGGCGAGAATTCGTGCAGGTGCTCCGGTGCCGACCCGCTCCATGAGCCGCGATGAGATTCTGGAGAATCTTCGCTGGTTCACCGAAGGACTGGCCGGACCGCGCAGCCGACCCTGCACCCGGTTGGTGCTCTCAGGGGTCGGAGTCGCCGGCCGCGCGGAGACCCCGGAGCTGCTGGATACGGCGCGCGCGCTGGGGTTCACCTGGATTGTGCTGCACGCCGGGGTGGAGGACCTCGACAGCTTCGACCCCGCTCGCTTCGAGGGGCGGGTCGACGCCGTGGTGGTTCCGGCGCAGCCAGGACCGCTCGGGGCGCTCACCAGCGGGGCGCGTGTCATCCGGGCCTGCCGGGAGCGGGGCATCCGGGTCGCCGCCAACACCCAGCTCTCCTCGGCGGCGGTCGGGTCGCTGCCCAGCGCGGCGCGGGCGGTGGCCGCCGCCGGCGCGGACTCGGCGACCTTCACCTACCCGTTCCCCATCGCCGGCAACACCGCGTCCGAGGTGCCGGGGGTGCGCTCGGTCACCGCCGCGCTCGGCCGCGCCGTGGGGGTGCTGGAGAGGGCGGGGGTGGAGGTCCGGATCAAGGGGCTGCCCATCTGCTACCTCGGCGCGCTGGGCGACCGGGTCGCGGGCCGCTCAGCCAACCGCTGGTATGTGGACGCGGATCACCAGACGAGCGAGGCCATCCTCTTCTTCCCTGGCGTCGTCTCCTTCACCAAGGAGGAGGCCTGCCGCTTCTGCAGCGCGCACGACCGCTGCGATGGCTTCTTCGCCACCTACCTGCGTCGCTCCAGCTTCCCTCCGCTGGAGCCCATCGAGCCCTGAGCTTAGAGAGCGCGGACGCGGGCGGCGAGCGCCCGGGCATCGGCGGCGCGGGGGTGCTCCGGATCCGCGCCCAGCTCATCGAGCGCGCGCAGGGCGCTGTCGATGTCGCCGTCGATCAGGCGGGCCTGGGCGAGCCACCAGAGGTAGCCGAAGGGGCGCGCGCCGAGGCCGTCGACATGCTCCAGCGCGTTGCGGGCGCGGGCGCCGTCGCGGACGCAGACAAAGGCGAGGCCCTCGTAGTAGCGGAGCCAGAGATTGTCTGGGTCGCGCAGGCCCTCGGTCAGCAGGCGATCCGCCGCGGCGCGGCAGTTGCCTCTGCCGAGCTGGACCGCCGCGTCACGGGCGGGGCCCTCCAGCTCGTCGGCCCGCCCCGAGGGCGGCGCCTCGGTGGGGAGCAGCGCGATGTAGGCGGCGGAGTCGGCGACCCGGCGCTCGGGCTCCCCCTTGCTGTACCAGAACCAGCCAGTGACCCCCACGACCACGATGATGGCGAGGAGCGGGCCCAGGATGGCGCTGGTGGAGACGGTGGCGGTGGTGGTCTCGATGCGGGGGCGCGGGGGCGGCTTGCCGTCCTTGCCCGGGGCCCGCCCGGTCGGGGTGGGGCGGGGCTTGGACTTCAGCCGGCGCGTCTCCCCGTCATCCGGCGCCGGGGCGCGGGGCGCGGGGGTCATGGCGCGGGCGCTGGTGGCGCTGCGGAGCACCTCCTGGACCATCTGGACGTCGCGGGCGCAGGCCTTGCAGTCCGAGATGTGGGCCAGGAAGCCGCGCATCTGCGGGGAGGGGCTGTCCTCCATGGAGAGGCGGACGAGGTGGCGCGCGGGGACGTGATCACCGCCTACGTGGGTCTGAGCGACCCGCATGGCCTCCAGGCCGCGCTCCGAGGACTCGGCGAGCGTCAGGGCTGCCAGGCCCACGATGTCCGAGGCGCCGGAGTTCATGACGAGCTCGGCGACATCCATCTCCAGGCGGCGCCGCTCGGCGGGGCTGTCAACACCCCACTGTGGCGCGTCCAGGACGCGGCTCGCGATGGCTCGGAGGTGATTCCGGAGCGCCATCGCGGCGCCCGGATCTCCCTGGCGATATCGTTCGAGAAGGGCTTCATCCATGCTTCAGAGCTCCCGACATGCTTATGATAGGACAGGAGCAGGCGTTCGATGGAGCAGCAGGTCACTGAAGAGGGCCGTCAGCCTACCGTGCTGGTGGTTGACGATGAGCTGTACATCCGGCGCGCGCTGGAGCGTGTGCTCACGCGTCAGGGCTACAAGGTGCTCGACGCGGACGGCGGCGAGGCGGCGCTCAGGGTCGCGTCCGATGAGTTGGTGGACATCGCGCTGGTGGATCTGCGGATGCCCGGCATGACGGGGCACGAGGTGTTGCGGGCGCTGCGCGAGCACAGCCCCATGACCCAGTGCATCATGATGACGGCCTTCCACACCCCGCACGACGCCTTCGAGGCGCTGCACGAGGGCGCGCACGACTACTTCGAGAAGCCCATCGAGGACTGGGTGCGCTTCAACCAGATCCTGCGGAAGGCGCTGCAGCTGAGGGCGCTGGAGCGGGACAACACGGCGCTCAAGCAGGAGCGCGATCAGCTCGCCGAGCGGCTGGACAAGAGCCGGGTCGGCGAGGAGCTCATCGGCAACAGCGCGGCCATGCGGCGGCTGAAGGCGCTGGTGCGTGACGCCTCACGCTTCCCGGTGCCGGTGCTCATCAACGGCGAGTCCGGCAGCGGCAAGGAGCGCGTCGCCCGCGCCATCCACAACAACTCCCCCCGCGCGGAGATGCCCTTCGTCGCGGTGAACTGCGGGGCGCTGAACCCGGAGCTGGTCGCGGCGGAGCTGTTCGGCGCGGTCGAGGGCGGCTACACCGGCGCCGTGGACCGGGCGGGGCTCTTCCGCACCGCCGACGGCGGCACCCTCTTCCTGGATGAGATCGGGGAGCTGGAGCTGGCGCTCCAGGTGAAGCTCCTGCGCGTGCTCCAGGAGGGCGAGCTCACGCCGGTCGGATCGGACAAGACGGAGAAGGTGGACGTGCGCGTGATCGCCGCCACCCACGTGGACCTCGAGGAGGCGGTGAGCCGCGGGCGCTTCCGCCAGGATCTCTACTACCGCATGAACCTGCTCCAGATCCGGGTGCCGCCGCTGCGGGAGCGCAAGGACGACATCCCGCTGCTCGCCTGGTTCTTTCTGAACCGGTACAGCAAGCAGTACGATCTCCCGGTGGCGCGGGTCGACAGCAAGGCCATGCGGGCGCTCAGCGAGCACGACTGGTGCAACAACAACGTCCGCGAGCTGGAGAACGCCATCATGCGGGCGGTAATTCGCGCGGGCGGCGGCGAGCTGCGGCGGGAGCATTTTCCGGATCTGGGGCACATGAGCCCTATCAGCGCGCGCACTCCCAGCGCCCCATCGGGCGGTCAGCGCTTCGACTCGGTGCTGCTGGATCTGGACTACACCAAGGCCAAAGAGCGGTTGGTACAGGACTTCTCGCAGTGGTACCTCCGCGCCAGGCTGGGTGACACCGGCTGGAACATCACCCGGGCCGCGGAGATGAGCGGCCAGGCGCGGCCCAACTTCAAGAAACTCATGAAGCGTTTCGGCGTCGATAAGCCACCACCGGATGAGCTGGATCAGAAGCTCAAGGGCTGATATCCAGGGCGCCAGCACCGGAGTCCAGATGAACGCGTTCGAGCAGATGGCCTCGATGGGTCATGAGCAGGTAGTCTTCTGCCGCAACGATGATGTAGGCCTGCGGGCCATCATCGCTGTCCACAATACGACCCTCGGGCCCTCCCTGGGCGGCCTGCGCCTCTACCCCTACAAGTCGGAAGAGGAGGCGCTGAAGGACGTCCTGCGCCTCTCTCGGGGCATGACCTACAAGGCTGCGGTCGCCGGCTTGGATCTTGGCGGCGGAAAGGCCGTCATCATCGGCGACCCCTCCATCAAGTCCGAGGGTCTGTTCCGGGCCTTCGGTCGGCAGGTGGCGGGGCTGGGCGGCCGGTACATCACCGCCGAGGACATGAACACCACGGTGGAGGACATGAGCTACATCCGTCGTGAGACGGACTATGTCACCGGCGCTCCGCAGCACCTGGGCGGCTCCGGCGACCCCTCTCCGGTTACGGCCTGGGGCGTCTACCACGGTGTCCGCGCCTGCCTGGAGGTGGTCTACGGCTCACCGGATCCCAAGGGCCGCAAGGTCGCGATCCAGGGCGTGGGCAACGTCGGCTACAACCTCGCGAAGTACCTGAGCGAGGCCGGGGCCACCCTGTTCTACGCCGACATCAACGGCCGCAACATCGAGCGCGCCATGAGCGAGTTCGGCGGCACGGTGGTGGACGGGGACGACTGGTACGGCCTGGACGTCGACGTGCTGGCGCCCTGCGCGGTGGGCGGCATCATCAACGAGCACACCATCCCGCTCCTGAACGCACCCATCATCGCGGGCGGCGCAAATAATGTGCTGGACGTCGAGGACAAGGACGGCGCGGCGCTGGCGTCGAAGGGCATCACCTACGCCCCGGACTACGTCATCAACGCCGGCGGGCTCATCAACGTCTACAGCGAGCTGAAGGGCCTGCCCGCCAGCTACGCGATGGACAGCGCGGCGAACATCTTCAACACCGTGAAGACCGTGCTCGACAAGGCGAAGGCCGACGGGGTCACCACCATCGAGGCCAGCAACCGGGTCGCCGAGGCGCGGATCGAGGCGATCGGTCGGCTGCAGCGCTTCGAGGTCTGAGCACCGCTCCCAGCCCGGAGCCCCCAGAGTAAGGCCGTTTTGGGAAGAGAATCATCCCGCGCGACGCTCAGCGTCTTCGCTCAGCGAACTTTTGAAGGTTCGGAATGACACGTCATGCCTTCACCTTCAAAAGTCCACTGAGCTCGGTGCTGAACGCCGCGCGGGACAATTCTTTTCCCAAAACGGCCTAAGAGAAGCCGCTGTTTTGCAGCGGCTTCTTTCGTTGGGTGGGGAGAGGCTGGGCTCAGTACTCGCTGGGCTCAGTACTCGCTGGGCTCAGTACTCGTAGTCCGCGTCCGAGACGCCGGCGCGGGACTCGATGATCGCCAGGATGTCCTCCAACATCGCCCGCTCCTTCTTGGTGGAGGAGGGGACCGGGATCCACTCGTAGACCCGCCCGCGGAACTCCAGGTTGGCGGAGACCATGTCCTTCTCGACCTCCTCCCTGGCGATCACGGTGACCTGCGTGCGGCTGCCCTGGCTCGTCAGGTTGATGTCCCAGCGAGCGCGGATGGGCTCGGGAACCTTGGTGCCGGCGAAGGTCTTGAAGATGTAGTCCGAGAAGCCGTACATCCAGCCGGTGCTGATGTAGCCGTTCTCTTTCTCGATCTGCTCCAGCGGCGCCATGTCACCGAGCACCTCGATGGTTGCCTCCCAGACCGTGTCGTAGCTGGCATTGAAGGTGCCAACGACCGGGCGCTGTTCAGCGACCGGGAGGTTGTCCTCCGGAAAGGGGCGGGGCATGCATGCGGCCAGCGGAAGCAGGAGCGCTGCGACGACAAAAGTGCGCATTTTGAACATGCGGCGAGCATAACATGAGGCGCCGCACTGTTGGACGACCGCGAGCGCGCTTCGCCCGATGCGCCACACAGAGCGTGAGGGCGTCCAGTAGGATCGCGGTGGGGCGAGGGACTACCGTCGATGCGCTCCAGCAGTCATTTGACGGGCGCTGACCTACTATGCAGACACGATGCCATCGGTTTGAACCTTGTTTGTCTTGGTAGTAATTTCAGGCATTTGCGTTGATTGCCTCTTGACGCGTCCAGAACGCGATTCCGCGGGCCGACGCGGCGGGTGATCGCGAGGGGGGAGGAAAAGCGACGTGGATGCAGGAAAAAAGCGGAACGAGAGCACTTGTGCCCTGTCGCGGCCCTGACTATCATCTCGTCAGCTTCGCTCCCCCTGAAGCCGCCCCCCGCCTTCATCCATCTCCCCCTACCTCCCCCTCCCCGCCGTGTTCGCCTTCCAACCTGAGCGCTATGTCGTCCACACAGAGGTCTTTGACGGACCCCTGGAGCTGCTGCTCTATCTGATCCGTCGGGACGGGATCGACGTGCGGGACATCCCGATCTCCCACGTGACGCGGGAGTACATCGGGTACCTGGATCAGATGGAGGTGATGGACCTGGACGTCGCCGGTGACTTCCTCGTGATGGCCTCCGTGCTCTGCGAGCTGAAGAGCCGCGATCTGCTGCCCCGCGCCTCGCGGGACGAAGAAGAAGAGGAGATCGACCCCCGCGAGGAGCTGGTCAGTCGCCTCATCGAGTACGAGCGCTTTCGGCAGGCCAGCCTCCAGCTCTCAGCGCGCGATCTCCTGGGGCGCGACGTCTTCTCCCGCCCCAACACCCAGATCGCCCGATCGGACCGACCGGTGGACCCGGGGGTGGACTCCTTCGGACTGCTGGAGGCCTTCTACCGGGTGCTGGAGTCCCGAGCGGCCGAGGAGCCGGTCCACGAGATCGAGCTGGAGGAGTACTCGCTGCAGGAGCGGGTCACCTGGGTGCTGCGCAAGCTCTCCATGACCGAGTTGACCGATCTGCGGGACGTGCTGGTGCCGATTCGCGGGCGCGGCAACCGGGTGATCACCTTCCTGGCGATACTGGAGATGGCGCGGCTGCAGATGGTGAACATCACCCAGGAACGGCACCTGGGCCCCGTGATGCTCCTCCTCAAGATCGACGCCGCCACCGCGGATCTCTCGGCCATCCCCAACGAGGCCTGAGTCATGTCCGACGAGCGCGACAACATCATCCTCCTGCCCGGGCTACGCCTCCTCAGCAATGAGGACGAAGAGGCGCCCGCGCCCGGGCCGCCGCCCGCCGCGCCGGTCGAGCCCGTGGACCTCGAGGAGCCGGGCGGGGTCTACGAGGAGATCAAGCGCTTCGGAGCGCCGAGCCCCGCCTTCCTGCAGCCGGCGCTGGAGGCCGTGCTCTTCGCCTGCGACAAGCCGGTGCGCTTCGAGATGCTGCAGAGCGCCCTCGGCGGTGTGCCCGCCCCCGCGCTGCGCGGCGCGCTGACGGCGCTGACCCGCTCCTGTGAGGCCCGCGGCGCGGGCGTGCGGTTGGTGCAGGTCTCCGGCGGCTGGCAGCTCCGCACGGTCGCCAAGGCGGCGCCGTATGTCTCGCGCATACGCGGCGTGAAGCCCGTGAAGCTCTCGAAGGCCGCGGTGGAGACCCTCTCCATCATCGCCTATCGCCAGCCGGTCACCCGCAGCGAGGTGGAAGGCATCCGCGGCGTCGACGCCGGCGGCATGCTCCGCATGTTGTTGGAGCGGGGGCTGCTCAAGGTGCTGGGGCGCCGGGACGAGCCGGGGCGCCCGCTGGTCTACGGCACGACCCCGGAGTTCCTGGAGATGTTCGGCCTGCGCGACCTCTCCGACCTGCCGACCCTGCGCGATCTGCGCGAGCTGCAGTCCGACGACTCCCGCAGCTCTCCGGTCCCCGTCCAGCCCGCCGGATGGGACGACGCGTGAGGATCGGTTAAGTACCGGGCCCTGAGCGGAACGACTCCGCTCAAATTACCGACGCGCGCGCCAGGTGGTGCCTGCTTCGAAGAGAGTTCAAGATGTCTGAAGTGAAGGGCGAGCGCCTCGCGCGCCTCATCGCCAACCGCGGTCTGGCCTCGCGCCGGGAAGCGGAGGGCTGGATCGAAGCGGGTCGCGTGATGGTGAACGGCGAGGCCGTCTACCACCCCGGCACCAAGGTGGACCCGGAAGTGGACCACATCAAGGTGGACGGAAAGGCGCTGCCGATCGCCCCCCGATCGGTCTACTACCTGATGTACAAGCCCCGCGGCGTCATCACGAGCCGCCGCGATCCCCAGGGTCGGAAGGGCGTGCACGAGCTGCTGGATGATGTGCACGAGCGGGTGGAGCCCGTGGGTCGCCTCGACGTCAACACCGAGGGCGCGCTGCTGCTCACCAACGACGGCGCGCTGGCGCACAAGCTGACCCACCCCAAGTCCGGCATCCCCAAGCGCTACCTGGTGAAGGTCTGGAAGGCCCCCAACGCCCGGACCCTGTCGCTGATCGAGCGGGGTAAGATCTTCCTGGAGGACGGCCCGACCCGTCCCTGTAAGGTACGGATCCTGGACACCACCGACACCGGCAACACCTGGATTGAGATCACCGTGACCGAGGGCCGCAACCGGCTCATCCGTCGCATGTTCGCGGCTATCGGGCACCCGGTCTCCAAGCTCCGCCGGGAGAGCTTTGCGACCTTGAGTCTGCGCGGAATGGAGCGCGGCGACGTGCGCCAGCTCAGCCATGAGGAGATTCGCCGCATCAAGGATATTGGTGACGGCAAGAAGCCCCAGAACGCCGGCAGGAAAAAGGGCAAGGGATTCGCTAAGGCAAAGCCCAAGAAGCGGCGGGGGGGCCGAAGTAATGTTGACAGGAAACGGCGCCCTGTTAAATAGGTGGGGCTTCAACCAAAGATGCCGCGGGGTGGAGCAGTCAGGTAGCTCGTCGGGCTCATAACCCGAAGGTCGTCAGTTCAAATCTGGCCCCCGCATCCAATTAGAACCGCCTTCAAGTTTTCTTGAAGGCGGTTTTTTCTTGTGTAGTGAAAATGTCTGACCAGCCAGCGAACACGCCCTCTCGTTGGTGCATCGTGGCTAACGTCGTCGAAGAGTGACCCTATGAAGCCGACGGGGAGGTCCGGCGGGGAACAAAGCACTTCCGAGGCGGTGCGAAGGTGCATTCAAGATCTCACTCAGGTCTCGATTTCCACTGGGATGCCAACCTGCACCGCTACAGGGGTGTAGAGGTCGATCTCAGTATCTGGCGTGAAGATGCTGATAGTGAGCGCGTAGCGGATGGCCTTGTCCCACCGCTGGAGCCTGGGGCGTTCACGCCACCAACCTCCCACGGGGTAGACCGCGAGCAGCCCCCGCGCTGCCAGATCAGCTGCTGGGCCGGTCCAGATGTCAGAATGAACAGAGCCTCGATCACGGAGTCGTGCCCCAAGGGTCCAGCCCGGTTCGGCGAAGCTTGGCCTACCCGCCCCTTCGGCCTGGTCGTCCTTGGAGACACGCGCCCGGAAGTCGGCGAGCGACTCTTCAGCGTTTCTGAGCGCGAAGCGCAGTCCGCAGGACTGGTAGCGGTGTCGGCGGACCCAGCCCCGGCGAGCTGGGTTCGGCTCGATGAAGTAGGAGAGCGTCACCCTCAACGTCACGTCCATCCCACCCAGGTCCTCAAGCACTTCGACAGGCCAGGGGAGGTGGTGCAGGTGCCAGTCTCGCGTCTGGATGTTGGGCGCGCGGCGTGGCAGGCTCGTGTTCTTGAAGGGGTGAAGGGTGCGCTGAGCGATCAGGGTGAGTTCATTGATGGCGCTGGCGCTGGCCCGCTCCAGATCGGGCACACCCCAGCCGTATCGACGAAGCAGCGTGTTCTTCCGCTGCTTCGGGGTGAGCCTGTTGGGGAGGGTGTCCCACATCGCCCGGGTCCATCGGGCCGAGTGGATGAGCAGGCACCGCAGAGTCTCCGGCCAAAGGTCCGGCTGTCGAGCTGCCAACGTGGCTGCCATTCGGCCCGCCAGGGCGGCTGCCGCGCTGGTATCGCCGGTCGTCACCAGGGGCTTGAGCAGCGGGTATCGATAGGTGGTCAACAGGGAGAGAGCATCCGGTGTGTCCACGTCTCCAGATGGTGAGAGGATCGCGTTCCCTCCCTCCAGGACAAAGTCTGGCTTGATGGGCCATGCAGGACCCCAGGTCACTGAGGTCGTGCTCGCCGGGCTCAGTGACCCAGGTGTGGCAACAAGACACCAGCGGGGAAGGTGCTGGGATCGAATAGGGCCTTCTCGGTGTAGGCCCCTACTGTGATCGCGTTCCAGGACTGCCCCGGATCGTGGACCTGCTCGGTGTCGTTGGTGTCCATCCAGTGGCGCCAGGTGCTGCGCTCGTTGATGTTCCCGGCAGAGATGAGCATCAGGCGCGGCAGCTCATCTCGACCTCCGTGACAGAGAGTGTCTACCTCCGCTGACCATGAGGAAGGCTTGCCGCGGTCCCGATAGTCGGTGGTGGTGATGGTCATGCTGAAGACCCGAGACCTCTCCGGTGCGGCAATCTCCGGCAGCGCCACCGCAGCAGCGGTGTAGGCCCCGTAGAGTTCTGGAGGTGTCTCCTCAGCCCAGCCAGGAGGAAGGAGGACCACTGACTCCAGAAGGTGTTCAGGGGTCGGTGGTGCCACCTCTCCCAGGACATCGGTGAGATCCCCCCACGCCCCCAGGCCCGCCATCTCGGTCCCGTGACCGTCGTGATCGTCAACGCCCCAATCTTCATCTATGGCGTGCAGATCCTCTGGCGCCAACAATGGCTCCAGCAGAGGGTGACCCTGGTTGACGCCGGTGTCCAGCAAGCACAGGGCGGGCGCGTCCTCACTTGGAGAGGGGATCGCGTCTGCGATGTCATTGACCCACTCCGCCTGCTCAAAGGGAGACTGTTCGGTGAAGAACGAGGCGAGGTCTTTTGCCTTTCGAAGTTCAGCAACGCAGTCCAACAGCTCCACTGAGGCCGACAGCTGATCAACGGAGCCAAAGGCTAGGAGGACGGTACGATCGATGAACTCCAGGTGGCGCTCACCGACTCGCATCTCCTGGGCAGCCGCGAGGCGGGTGAAGTTGGCGGTGGCGTCGTCGGCCTTCCGCAACCAGACCTCCCACCAGAGGGGCGCCTGGGCAGGTGGGAGCGCTCCGCTGTCAGTCCATAGCGACTCGACCGCCGCTCGGCGGATGTCCCGAATGTTGGCCACGAGACGCTGGTTCTTGGGGATGCCGCTCTTGGTCTGTTGGGTGCGGTAGCTCTCAACGAGCTTCTCAAATGCTGCTAGCTTCCCCTCAGGAACCATGACCGTCGCCAAAGTAGATTGGCCACGTTCACGCACGGCGAGGAGTTCAATGTTGTCGCGTCGGCGATCAAGACTCTCCAGGGCCAGGTTGAAGTTGGGCTCGCTCTCCACCTCCAACAGAGTCCCTTGCCTGGCTGGAACACCTGCCGCTGATCGTCTGGCCTGGAGCGCGGCAGTGGCTTGCTGGACCCTCGCGAGATCCGCCAGCAGCTTCGTGCCGTGCTGCGATGCGTTTCGCTGCGGAGGGGCCTTTGAGGCGCCACGAACAGGCTTGGCGTAGGTGTAGGGCCGGGTCTCGGTGAACCCGTCCGGGACGAGGATGTGCGGGAGTCGTTTGTCAGGTGTTGGCACTGCCCCCCCAGGGCATCAAGCTCGGCGGCTCCGCCTCCGCTCGCGCAGCGCTGTGGCGAGGCGCTCGGTGGTGATTACAGTGGTGTCGCTGAGGACAGCGTCCTTGGCTGCAACATCGCAGGCTGCGACGATCTCAGCGTAGCTCAGGCCCTCGGCGTTGGTCCAGGCGGCAGACCAGTCGAGGGAGTCAGTCTTAAACAGGGACAGCCGGTTCCGCATGACCTCTTCGGCCAGGGCTGCGGTGGGGATGGTGTACTCCACCACCTGATCGAAGCGTCGGAAGAGGGCTGAGTCCAGGCTCTGCGGGTGGTTGGTGGCTGCGATGATGAGGCTCTGGGAGCTGTCCTGCTCCAGGAACTGGAGGAAGGAGTTCAGCACCCGCCGTATCTCGCCCACGTCGTTGCCGGCGGCGCGCTCGGCGCCAATGGCATCGAACTCGTCGAAGAGGTAGACGCCGCGGTTCTCCGCCAGCGCGTCGAAGACCAGCCGCAGCTTGGCGGCGGTCTCTCCCATGAAGCGGGTGATCAGGCGGTCAAAGATGATCACATAGAGGGGCAGGCGCAGCTCGCCCGCTAGCGCCGCAGCGGTCATGGTCTTGCCAGTCCCCGGTGGCCCGACCAATAGGAGCTTCCTGGCAGGTTGGAGGCCGTGCGCTCGCAGCTTGTCCGCCGCTCGGTGTTCCCGCAGGAGCCGGTCCAGCTGCTCTCGGATCGGGTCGTCAAGCACCATCTCCGACAGGCGGGTCTGGGGTACCGAGACCGCCAGCAGGCCAGAGAGTTCCCCCTTGGGGGTGGGGATGGCCAGGGGGCGGGTCGAGCGCTTCTTCGAGCGACGGCGACCCTCATCTACCAAGGCGCGGATCTCCGTGGCGGCGTTGCCGTGACCTCGCCTGGCGGAGTGTGCTGCCATCTGGAGCGCAACGGCGAGGAAGTGCTCGTCGTCGTGCTCTATGTGGCTCTTGATGAGCGCCTTGATTTGGTTTGCGGTCGCCATCGCCGATTCCAGGGATTGAGGCGGAGTATGACACGACCTTATCCGGTGAGATCGCCAAGAGCTGTCCCGCCGCGCTCAGCCCGGGTTTGTGGTCACTTTCTGGTTCAGCAGAGGTGGCTGCATGTCCCGCTGATCTGCTGCCAATGATGAGAGCGGCCAGCTCCGTCAATACTTTGGATTCTCTGGTCCGTGGTTGCCATCACTGAGGAGCCCTACGCCCCGCGATGGGGTGTTGCTCGGTTCCCTATCCAAGACCTCTCCAGATCGAGTCCCTGGCACATTTCTGGCACTTTGAGAGCCCAAAGTGCCAAAGCTGGCCAAGCACTCAAAGCTCCAAGCAATCAGGATCACAGTAGATTGGAGTGCCGAAGGATAGTGGATCGTGCTCATAACCCGAAGGTCGTCAGTTCAAGTCTGGCCCCCGCATCCAAACTTGAGAGGTCGCTTTCCAAAGACTGGAAAGCGGCCTTTCTCGTCTCTGGGGTCCGCAGTCGGGTTCTCCGCAGTCGAGAAGCCACCGGGCCATACAGGCCTTGTACGCTTCTGCGTTGGTTCGAGCCTCGCTGTCGTTGTTTGGGGGCTCCTCTCCTCTCCTCTCCTCTCCTCCGGAGCGGCTTCAGAGCGGCTGCTTCACAGCGACTCCAGCGGCTTCCGAGCGACTCCAGGGCGGCTTGAACACGCCGCACGGCGCGCCAACTGCGAAGAGGCCCCTTTGAGGAACGTGGCGTCGTCTCACTGAGCCCCCACCTTCCGCCAGCACGCGCCGCACGGCGCGCGCCAACTGCGAATGCGTATCTCTGAGGAACGCGACGTCCCAGCGCCGAGGCGAGAGGGTGTTGCGACGTCAGATGCCTCGCCGCAAGGCGACATCAGGAGGCAAGACCTTGCGAACACGTGGACGGTTTTCAACGGAGACGAGCTGTTGTTGTTCTGCCATCTCACGCTGTAACACCGGCCAGGTTTCGCAATGGATGCAAACCCAGGTG
>Ga0316204_10000862_pt1 | contig 96541 bp, 70 predicted proteins | sample 6monrhotite_MG_2_FD_205661 | JGI IMG/M metagenome (GOLD analysis project Ga0316204, IMG submission 205661) | Microbial mat bacterial communities from mineral coupon in-situ incubated in ocean water Damariscotta River, Maine, United States -... | ecosystem: Environmental > Aquatic > Marine >... | reverse complement strand
CGGAGGACTTTTCAGCCCTTCGGGCTGAGAACAACAATCCTTCTGGCTCAAATATCACTCTTGAATTAACAACTCAAAAGATGATAATAAGTAAGTGAAAACGGTCAACGCTATTCAGGCATCAACATTATTTTCCTGTCCTCTCAAGCCCCAACACTTGGGGAATAAAGGGGCGCACATAGTGATATGACAAGAAAATCCAATATTCAAATCACAAATAAATTCCAAATCTTAAAATCCAACTTCCAAAATGAAGTATTAGGCGCTTTGGAATTTCGAGCTTGTAATTTGGTCATTATTTGTAATTTGTTTATTGTTTTTTGGAATTTTATAAAAGCCAATTTTACAAGCTGTTACAAATAGTTGTCATTGGTACCACTGGGAGAAATCTCCTGAGGAAGAACCACGTTCTGAGGGGATTTCTCACCTTCCCCGCTTCGGGCGTCCACGCTCGAAGATTATAAATGAATTGGTAAAATGTTTCAAGCGAAGGACGCATGAAACGGAGCCAGGCAGGGATGGGAACGGCAGCCCGGAGGGGCAAAAGCGATGGCGGCTTGGAGAGGCAGGGCAACCATCGGGAGCCCCTGCAACACCTTTAGCCGACACGCATTTTGTACCGAGGACTGTGAGTGGACAGCCCGGTGCGGTTTGTGCCAGCATGAGTGGGGGAACCGCAGCCTGCCAAATTATTATATTTAAGTGCTAATTTCTGGAATAAAGAATCTGTCCATTGTCACTACTTTGTGTAGAAGTCGATCATTTTCTGAATGGCTTCCTGACAGGCCGGACAAAAACGGTTACCATTAAAAGTTTTCATCAAACAGTCCTGCATGGGCCGGTACATGCCTTTGGGCTCATATCCGCCGCCCTCGAATGCGCCCACCGTATTACGGAACCTTTTCTTCTCCGGCGTGGGGATAGGAGTGCGTTTTTTTACAAGATGCTTCCACTTTTTATCAAAATGTTTTAAAGTGGTGATATTGGGTTCCCAGGGCTCAATATTTAAATTGTAAAAGTTACCGTAGGAAGTGGAATTGTCATAATATTCATCGGCCAGCCCCGCAAAGCCATGGCCGAATTCGTGAACCAGGATTTTAGCCGCTTGATTGTTGCTGTTCACGCTTACATTATAATAGTTGTAGATGGCGCCGCCCCCATATTTCTTGCTGTTAACCAAAATGTAAATTTGGTCGTAAGGGGCATTGGCAGCCATGTCGCGAACGCTTTTATCATCCATTGTCATTAGGTAGCGTTCGCTATTGAAAGTATAATAGCTAGTGTTCAGAAGGGTGTTTTCCCAAATTCCATGAGAGGGAATATCCGATCCCGAATCTATGGAGGGCGCGAGTATGGCTCGAAAATTGAATTTATCCCGATTGGTGGTATAAGGCGCGAAAGTGAAAAAATCTTTCACAAATTTCTGACAATCTTCGATGAATTTCCCCATTTGTGCCTTTGTATAGCCTTCCGGTAAAATAACGATGTCCACTTTATGGGCAGGGTCACCGGTAATTTTCACATTAAAAGCAGGATAAACCATACGGTGATCGTGCTTGATGAAGTAATTATTGGTGTCAACCTCATAGGAAAATTTTTTTTCAAAAACCCCATTCCAATTACGGCTGTACAACTCAATTCGAACATTTTCTTTGGGATAGGGGATTAGCACAGTTTCTGAAAAAGTACGGCTGGTTTTTTTTGCTTCCGCTGTGGTTTGCCATTCCCTGAAAAGGGTGGAATAGCCTCTCGAATAGAGCAGGGAGTCGTTTTTCACATTGAAGACTTCCACATAATAATTGCCATAATTGAACGTGTCCACCAGATTTACTTTGGAGCCGCCCCAATAGGGTTCCTGAATGAGTTCGTCAAAGGAATAAGATTCGCTGCTGTCGTTACCACTGTGGTAATAATCCATACGCAGGCTTTTGTTTTTGAAGAACTTATTGAATTGTGCCTGAGCTGAGAGAGTGAGTGCCAGCAGTCCAAAGAAGAGGAGTTTTTTCATTTATTTCGGTTAATTAGCTCGTTTATCCAGATGTACATCCATTTGTGGGAACGGAATACTGAGGCCATTTTTATCGGCATTTTTATAGAATTTCTCATTCATATCAAAAAATACATCCCAATAATCAGCAGCTTTCGCCCATACCCTGACCGTGAGGTTGACCGAACTATCTGCCAATGCGCCCAACGCCACAAAAGGGGCAGGGTCGGAGAGAATTCGGTCATCCTCTTTAATTAAATCCATCAGAAGTTTTTTGGCTGTATCATAATCATCCCCGTAAGCAATACCAAAAGACCAATCGACCCTACGCTGGGGCTGTGTGCTGAAATTAGTCAGCGAGCCATTGGATAAAGGGCCGTTAGGGATTATCACCGTTTTATTGTCAGGAGTGGTCAACAGGGTAATAAAAATCTGTATCTCTTTCACCACGCCCGTATGACCCTGGGCATCAATAAAATCACCTACTTTAAAAGGTTTGAAGATGTGGATCATCACTCCTCCGGCAAAATTCTGTAATGTACCAGATAGTGCCATACCTATTGCCAAACCCACAGCACCTAAGAGGGCAATGAAAGAGGTCATTTGAATGCCCATCATTCCCATCACACTGATAATCAACAACACTTTTAATACGATGTCGACCATGCTTCTCAGGAAGGTGCCCAATGAAGGATCTACCTGACTTTTCTCCATAAGCTTGTTACTGGCCTTGACAAGTATTTTAATAATCCACAAGCCGATCAACAATACGGCTAGGGCTCCAATGAGTTTGAGTCCGTATTGGGCTGCAAAATCAGCTAGCCACTTTAACCAATGCGAAGACTGTTGGGTTAAATCATTGAGTTGTTTCATACATATTAATTTAAAGACGTTTTCAATAATTAGTTAAAAGAATAGACGCCAATTTATTAAAATAGGCCTAAGGTGAAAATTAATAAAAAGGAGCGGTCAGGAAATGCTTGACCGCTCCTTTTATCCGACTAAAATTTCAAAGGTTTGTACGCTTTGAATGGTGTCAGTTGCGCGTTTTCTGCAGCTTTTCGATAAGCTTTCCACTGCACATCATAGAATTGTTGAATCCGGTTTACCGTACTTTCTATAATACTTACCGTTTGTTTGAGTGCCAGTTTCTGGTTAGCGGTCAACGGCTGTGAATCATAAATTGCCGAATATGCTCCCCTCATTTTGCTTGTTACCAATTTCGGGTTCGTGTAAATTCCCTGTATATTTTTATCGGGGAAAAGTGTAGTCGAAATTGCCTTTAATGAATCACTTACAACCTTACTGATTTCGCGAAGCTGTTTTATTTGATCTGAAAGTTTCTTTTCTTTAGGGATCATTTTCTTCACTTCGGCCATAGTTTTCTTGCTTTCCTTTATACGATTCATGGCATCCGCAAGTAGTTCCACTTTTTTCAGGGCCGCTGTAACGAGAACACGATCGGCTTCCATTGCCTCCAAATTGAGCTTCATTCTTGGGTCTGATTTTACAGTAAGCTGTGTTGAATCTTTTTGTCCCTGGTAACTGAAAACCAATTTATAGGTTCCCGGAAATACGGAGGGACCTCCGCCTTGTTCGGGAGCTCCTGCTTTGGGTACGGGGCGACCGGGAAAACGGTAGCCTTTGGTGTCGAATCGCCATATAAAGCGATTGATTCCTGTTTTGGGAACCTTTGTTAAGGTACGAACTACTTTCCCCTTACTGTCAATTATCTGAATTTTTACTTTTTTCGCTTTAGCAAATTTTTTCAGGTTAACAGCCCCCATTCCGGATCTTCCACGTCTGGAAGCCTTTACAACAGCATCATATTTTGCAGCCAGCGTATCCCCTTCTTTTACCGAATAGGTAATCATGGCACCAATGGGGCGGTTTTCGCCATGAAAGTAGGTGGCACCTGCGGCAAAATAGCCTGGTGCTCCCTTGCTGTTAACTTCATAAGCTACCGGAGGTTTAAAGGCATAAATGTCTTTGTCAAGAACCTGAATACCATCACTTGCCAAAGCACGCAAAGGCCTGATATCGTCCAGGATGTAGATAGCACGGCCAAAGGTGCCAATCACCAAATCATATTCTCTTGGTTGAATCACCATATCCATGGTAGAAACCCCGGTAGGATAGCCATTGGTCCAATGGGTCCAGTTTTCACCGGCATCAATGCTTACATACAAGCCGTTTTCTGTTCCCAAAAACATCAGGCGGGGTTCCACCGGATCTTGAACGAACGAAAGTGCATATCCGAATACCTTATTTTGATCGACCATGCGTTTCCAGTTTTTGCCAAAATCTGTCGTATGATACAAATAAGGCTTGAAGTCATTTCTTCGGTAATTATTAATAACTACAAAAGCTTCACCAGCATTATATTTTGAAGCTGTGATCTGAGGGATCCAACTTCCTGTGGGAACGCCCTTGAGTTTACCGCTGAAGTTCTTCCAATGTTTTCCACCGTCAGTAGTCAGTTGCAGGTTTCCATCGTCGGTACCCACCCAAATCACGCCTTTTTGCACCGGACTGGGCGCAATAGCTATGATGGTAGTGAAATTTTCTGCTCCTGTGGCATCATAGGTAAGCCCGCCACTGGTAGCCTGATGTTGTTCGGCCGTATCGTTGGTGGTTAAATCCGGCGAAATAATCGTCCAGCTTGCCCCACGGTCAGTACTTTGGTGCAGAAACTGGCTGCCAAAATAAATTGTGTTTCCATCAAAAGGGTCAGCGGCAATGGCAGCATTCCAATTAAAACGTAATTTAATCCCCTTTGGAGAAATGGGGCGAACATCTTTGACATAGCCCGTTTTTAAATCCACACGACCCACATGGCCTTTCTGCGACATGGCATAACAATAGCGATCCGACGCAGGGTCAGGAAGCACATCGAAACCATCGCCTCCGTAAAGGTTTTGCCAATAGGTGTTGATGATGCCGCCGCGTGCCCACACATAGGCCGGGCCACGCCAGGAGCCATTATCCTGCATGCCGCCATATACGTGGTAAGGTAAATCCATATCCACATTAATGTGATAAAACTGACCCACGGGCAGGTTTTGAACAAAGCGCCAATGTTTCCCCTGATCGTAAGTAATTGCCAGTCCACCATCGTTACCTTCAATCATAAAATCCGGGTTGGTCGGACAAATCCACCAGGCATGATGATCGGGATGAATATTCCGGCCGATAAGGGGATGAAAAGTCTTGCCACCGTCAATACTTTCGTTTACCCTGGTAAACAAAGTATACACTGTGTTTTCATTCTTGGGATCCACACGAATATTGGAAAAGTAAAAAGGTCTGCCACCCATATTCTTCGTTGTTCTTAATTCCCATGTTTTTCCGCCATCTGTTGAGCGGTAGAGCCCGTTTTTTTTGGATTCAACGTTCGCGTACACTACATCGGGATTGCTAGCGGCAATCGCCAGTCCGATACGTCCCAATTCCCCTTTCGGGAGTCCGTCTTTTGCAGTAATTTGCTTAAAATGAGCCCCTCCGTCATAAGTTACATAAAGTCCCGATCCTGTTCCTCCCGATTTAAAATACCATGGCCAGCGTTGATATTGCCACATGGCAACAAAAAGTTTTTTAGGATTCCCCGGATCCATCACCATATCGGCTACACCCGTTAGATCGTTTACGTATAAAATTTTTTCCCACGATTTTCCACCATCGGTAGTTTTATACAATCCTCTGTCTTCTTGCGGCCCCCACGGTGATCCTATTACTCCAACATACACCACATTACTATTGTCCGGACTTACAATGATGCGATAGATATTGTGGGTGTTCTTCAGACCCATCATCTTCCATGTATCGCCCCCATCAAGCGAACGATAAATTCCATAACCTGAAGTAAGGCTGTTGCGTGGGTTGCCTTCACCCGTTCCGACCCAAATGATATCAGGATTGTGCTGGTCGATAGCAATGCTGCCAATGGCTAAGGTTTTTTGCTTGTCGAAAACGGGTTTCCAGCTTATCCCTTTGTCGGTGGAACGCCAAAGCCCACCTGAAGCCGTTCCCACAAACATAATGTTAGGGTTTCGAAGATTAACATCAATGGCCGTAACCCGGCCACTCATTCCGGCCGGGCCAATACTTCTCGGTTTCAGGCCTTGAAGTTTTGACATGTCGATGGTTTGTGCCATTAGTGAGATACTAAGGAACAAAGTGAGAAAGAGGAAAATTTTCTTCATGGTATTCGGTTTTTAGCATTTAAAAACAAATCGTCATTAATTTGACTAGCGGTAAATTTAAAAAAATCCAGGAAACCGGATGCTGTCCGGTAATAAAAATTTACCTTTGATATTTATCAATGACTTGGCTTGATGTTATGAAAAAAGCAAGAGACAAAGCGTTACAAAAGTATTTCCTTTCTGTTTCTTCCCTCCTTTTTATCTTCCTGTCTCAAAATCTTCTGGCACAGGTTTCATTTCCTAACAGCCTTCAGGCAATATTTACCAATACTCATATTACGCTAGATGGTCAACTCAATGAGGCTGTGTGGAAATCAGCGCCCCGGATATCGAATTTTACCCAACGCGAACTGAAGGTAGGACAGCCTGCTACCGAGAAAACGCAGGTAGCTATTGTATATGATAAAAAGAATCTGTACGTAGGGGTTTGGTGTTTTGATAGTCAGCCAAATAAGATAGTTGCCAGTCAAATGAAAAGGGATTTTGACTATGGTACAGATGATAATTTTAAGATTGTGATGGATACTTACGGTGATAGCCGCACGGCTTATGTGTTCGTAACCAATCCCAATGGAGCACGGTCGGATGCCATGATTTCGGGGAATGGCCAATCGAGTAATTATAGCTGGGATGGGGTGTGGAATGTCAAAACCCGGAAAACCGCTACCGGTTGGTTTGCTGAATTTGAAATTCCTTTTTCTACCTTAAAATTTAAAAAAGGAAATGTACAAAACTGGGGAATTAATTTTGAAAGAAATATTCGGCGCAAACGGGAGATAGACCTTTGGCAGGGATGGTCGCGCAATGCAAGCCTGGGCCAGGTGTCAAGAGCCGGACATCTAAAGGGATTAAACGGGCTGAATAACACCTCACTCATCGAACTGAAACCTTATGCCATCGGAGGTGTTGCGAGGCAGGAAGGGGAAAAGACAAAAACGACCGGAAATGTGGGAGGGGATTTAAATTATCTAATTTCCCCCACATTAAAATTGAATCTCACTATAAACACTGATTTTGCCGAGGTAGAATCAGACCAGATGCAGGTTAACCTTAGCCGTTTTTCATTGTATTATCCTGAAAAAAGAGAATTTTTTTTGGAAGGGCAGGATTATTTTAACTTTGGGTTGGGAGGTAATACACAACCCTTTTATTCAAGGCGTATTGGCCTGGCCCCGGATAATACAATCGTCCCTATTATTGCCGGAGCGCGGATCATGGGAAAATCCGGTAAAACTTCTATAGGAGCTATGAGCATTCAGACAGCCCGTGAAGATTCCGTTCCCTCCACCAATTATTCCGTTGTACGCTGGAAACAGGATGTCCTAAAGGAATCCAGTGTCGGGATTATTGCCATTAGCAAATTGCAAGCCGGCCATGAGAATTATGTTTATGGTACCGATTTTACTTACTATAATTCCCACTTCAGTGGGAATAAAAACATTTCCTTCGGCGGGGCTATCGCTCAAAGTTATACTTCTGACAGATCCAGGAAGACAGGGCTTTCCAGCCGGGTTTTTTTCGATTATCCCAATGATCTGATTAGTTTTTCGGCCATCTGGGATCGTTCGGGAGAAAATTTCAATTCAGAGGTGGGTTATCAACGTCGAACGGCCTATCAAATGTATAATGCTGATTTTCGAATCAAACCGCGGTTTAAGAAAATTCTCTGGGTCAAGCAGTTTGTTTTTAAGCCTTTTGATGTGAATTATTATATGGATGATGTAACCCATAAATTGCAGTCTTTTTGGTCGGAATTCAGACCACTGGGCTTTGAATTGAAAAGCGGGGATTATTTCGAATTCAATATTCAGAGAAAAGCGGAAAACCTCACGCAGGATTTTGAAATCCATAACAATATCTTTATTCCGGCGGGGGAATACTGGTTTACCGACTGGGAATTACAATATTTCACCTTCGATGGGCGAAAAGTTTATGGGGGAGTTTTTGTTAACCGGGGGGGATTCTACAACGGCAAACAGACAAACCTTTACGGAGAATTAAACTGGCAACCTAACCGGTATGTGAAATTTAGTGTAAATTATCAGCAGCATAGAATATTTCTCCCACAAGGTAATTTCGTTGTTCACGAAATCGGCAGCCGGGTCGATTTTGCTTACGGCCCCAATTTGTTTGGTTCTACTTTTGCCCAGTGGAATAATGAAGACGAGGACGTTTTGTTAAATTTCAGGATCAACTGGATTCCCAAACCGGGCACTAACTTTTATTTTGTGGTTAACCAAGGCTACGATACTCAAAACCATCATTTTGACAGCAAATACACAACTATTCAGATAAAATTGATTTGGAGATTTGTATTGTAGTAGTGAGTGGTTAATGGTGATTGGTGAAATAGTGATTGGTGAAATAGTGATTAGTGAGCGGGTTGATTAGTGAAAGGTGAATGGTGGTTCCCGATGTGCCCTGTCCTAAAGTTTGTTTACTTTTTATGTAAATCCCAACCGTTTTAGGCGTCTTCGCCTAAAACTACTTTAGGTATATTTATGGGTGTATTTCTAAATTTGGCTTTTGTGAATTAGTGCTTTAAGCGTGGAGACTTAAAGCGGGGGCAGATAATGTTTAACCCTTGTCATTCTCAGATGTGGATGCAAAAATCTATTCACCAATCACGATTCACCATCATCATCCAAACAATTCGGAAAGCATCTCTTCAATTTTCCCGACCCCAACGATTTCTATCTGATACCGGCTTAAGGCCAATCCTTTGAGGTTGAACTTGGAAACAATAATTTTCTCAAAGCCTAATTTTTCTGCTTCGAGTATCCGGTTTTCAATATGCGCCACAGCCCGAATTTCTCCCGAAAGGCCTACCTCGGCGGCAAAACACACGTTGGTTGATAGGGCGATATCTTCCAATGAAGAAAGGATGGCAGCTATGATGGCCATGTCAATGGCCGGATCATCCACCCGTATGCCACCTGCAATATTCAGGAATACATCTTTGGTTCCCAGTTTAAACCCACTTCTCTTCTCCAGGATGGCCAGCAGCATATTCATCCGTCTCAGGTCGAAACCCGTTGACGAACGTTGTGGCGTTCCATAAGCGGCATTGGTTACCAATGCCTGGGTTTCGATAAGCATGGGTCGCTGACCCTCAACCATGGCAGCAATGGCAACTCCACTGGCGGCTTCATCTCTTTGCGAAAGCAAAATTTCGCTGGGATTACTCACTTCGCGCAAGCCGCCGACGTGCATTTCGAAAATGCCCAATTCAGAAGTGGAACCAAATCGGTTTTTTACCGAACGCAATATTCGAAACCCATAATGCTGATCACCTTCAAAATGTAAAACAGTATCCACCATGTGTTCCAACACCTTGGGGCCGGCCAGGTTGCCATCTTTGGTGATGTGGCCAATGAGTAATACCGGTACCTGGGTGCTTTTTGCAAAACGCATCAGCTCAGCAGCCGTTTCGCGGATTTGCGAAATACTTCCCGGCGAGGATTCCATCGTGTCAGTGTAAAGTGTTTGTATGGAATCTATGATGAGAACTTCCGGTTCAAGGCTTTCAATCTGCTTAAAAATATCGGTGGTAAAGGTTTCGTTTAGGATATAACAATTTTCATTTTCTATTCCCAGGCGGTCGGCACGCATCTTAATTTGTTGCTTACTTTCCTCTCCCGAAACATATAAAATTCGCAAACCTTTCATGTTCAGTGCGACTTGCAACAAAAGGGTGGATTTACCTATCCCCGGTTCTCCACCAATGAGGACTACTGACCCATTCACCAAGCCTCCGCCCAATACACGATTCAGTTCTGCGTTGCGTGTGTCGATTCGTTCTTCTTTTTCGGAAGTAATCTGGCCGATGGCAACAGGATGCGATTTTTTCTCCCCTTTTTTGATGCCGTGTTTTTTATCATCGCTTTTGCTTACGATCTCTTCTAAAAAAGTATTCCATTCGCCGCAGGAAGGGCACTTGCCAAGTGATTGGGAAGATTGATACCCACAACTTTGACATGAATATGTCGTTTTCGTTTTTGCCATGAGACAAATGTAGCAAAAAAGTGCCTGGAGTTTGGAATGCGGAGTGCCTGGAGTTAAAGTAAAAACTTTACTTTAGCCTTTGGATTTAAACCTGAATAAATGGAACGTTACCTGCAAATTTTATCTGTTTCTCTCGAAGCGGTTTTTCTAAATAAGTCACGTTCCATCCTCACCGCTTTGGGTATTATCTTTGGTGTGGCGGCTGTAATTTCTATGATGGCCATCGGCAATGGTGCCAAGCAGGAAATTATTGAACAAATCAAACTGGTTGGTCTTAACAACATCGTAATTATACCATCAAGTCAGGAAGACAATTCTGCAAGTGATGATAAAGAAGAAGGACAAAGCCTGCAGAAGAAGTTTGTCCCAGGACTAAGCCTGAAAGATGCAGCAAGTATTCGTAAGAATATTCCAACGGTATTGAGGGTAAGTCCCGAAATTATTTATTCCACATTAGCTTCTTGTGCAGGGAAAAAAGTAAAAGCAGATCTTAGCGGTGTTTCCCTCGATTTTTTTAAACTGTTTAATTTATCATTGAAATCGGGAAGTTTTTTTAATTCGGAGCAGGCTAAACTGGGTGATCCTGTATGTGTGATTGGCCCTGAAATAGTTAAGCGATTATTTCCCGATAAAGACCCCTTAGGACAGCAAATAAAGTGTGCAAATATTTGGCTGACAGTGATTGGCACTATCCAGGGCATGGAAGTCGACAAAAAGGCTGAAAGTATGGGGATCTCTGATTACAACCAAAGTGTTTTTACCCCCGTTAAATCCGTTTTGATTCGATACAGAGACCGAACACTCATTAATCAGGCTTCACTCATTGGTGGTGGTGCACAGTTGATGATTCAAGGAGGAAATATCACTTTCTTCAGGAGTGGAACAAAAAACAAAAGTACGGGAGATGAAAATCAGGTAGATAAAATTGTGGTGCAGGTAAAAGACAGCAAACACCTGGCAAGCACGGCTCAGCTAATACAAAGGATGCTCAAACGAAGGCATAAAGGATCAAAAAATTTTGAAATAAAAATTCCTGAACTTCTGCTCAAGCAAGAACAAAAAACCAAAGATATTTTCAATGTTGTATTGGGCGCCATTGCCGGAATCTCATTGTTAGTGGGTGGAATTGGTATTATGAACATCATGTTGGCATCGGTGATGGAGCGCATCCGCGAAATTGGTGTCAGACGAGCCACCGGAGCTACCAAAAGAGATATTATTTTTCAGTTTCTGGCAGAGTCTATTTTTATCAGCATCAGTGGTGGCCTTCTCGGGATTCTGATGGGTGTGCTTATGGCCAGGCTTATCACCCTCACCACCGGAATCCTTACCATTGTCTCCTTTTGGTCTATTGTCTTATCTTTTGGCGTTGCCACAGCGGTTGGGGTTGTTTTTGGGTATCTGCCGGCGAAGAAAGCCGCTGACCAGGATCCGGTGGATTCGTTGCGGCATGATTAGAAATTGAGCAGTTCCAGGAATTACGCAGGCATAAAAGGCTTGGTAGAGATTGAATTAATTGAGTAACAGTCCAAGCGGACGCTTGAACCAGTTGATTGAAAAAGGGCTTGAACCAGTTGAGGATGCAATTATACACGCTACGAAATGCACGAATAAAATATTCGTCTTACATTTGTCCATTGGTGTCAAGCCATTACTATCAAAGTAAATTAAAATGGTCTAAGCAGACGCTTGAGCCATTAGTATTTATTACAATCAAAATATATATAACTGTAAACATGAAAAGGTGCATATTTCTGATTATCATTCTGTTTAGTACAAGTTTATTGCCCGCACAAAACGTTAAATACTATAGCCTTAAACAGGTCATCAACATCGCCCAAGAGCAATCGCCGGATGCGCTAATAGCCAAACATCGTTTTCGCAAAAGTTACTGGAGTTTTCGAACTTTTAAGGCGACCTATCTTCCGAACTTGAGTTTTGAAGCTACCCTTCCTTCCCTAAACCGTAGCATTACTCCTGTGGCATCTCAAGAGGGAACTACTGTCTATACCCGGCAGAGTCTGGCCAATTACAGTGCGGGCTTGTCACTCAACCAAAAAATAGGGCTCACCGGAGGTCAACTGTTTCTCAATACAGGAGTGCAACGAATGGATAATTTCTTTGCCAACACTTCCAGCCACCAATATCTGGGTAATGTGGTGAACATCGGAATTAGCCAGCCATTGTTTACTTATAATCCATATAAATGGAGTAAGGTGATAGAGCCCTTGAAATACAAACAAGCCAAACGGGATTATATGGAAAGTAAAGAAGATATTGCTATAAAAGCTACTAACTACTTTTTTTCTTTACTCTCAGCACAGATAGAAAAGCAAATTGTTATAAAAAATTACCATAATTACGATACCCTTTATCAAATTGCCAAAGGCCGTTATAATTTGGGTAAGATTGCAGAAAATGATTTGCTTCAACTTCAGCTGAATTTTTTAAAAGCCAATGCTTCGGTAGAACAGGCTCGCTTGGACTATAATGATAAGCTGTTCCGGTTTAAGTCTTTTTTGCGATTAAAAAATGAAACTGACATTCGTCTACAAATACCACAAAAGACTGCCTTTTTTGATATTTCAGTAAAAAAAGCCCTCTCAGAAGCGAAGGACAATACTTCTGCCGGACTCGTTTTCCAACAACGCTTGTTGGAAGCTGCCAGCCAACTGAATGAAGCCAAACTTAGCGGCAGGTTTAATATGAACCTTTATGCCAGTTTCGGGCTCTCACAATCCGGCACTCAACTGCGGGATGTTTACCATCAACCCCTTGACCAGGAAAGGGTAAGTGTGGGTATTAAAGTGCCAATTTTGGATTGGGGCCGAGCCAAAGGAAATATTAAGATGGCCCAATCCAACGATGACTTGGTGAAAACAGCTGTGGAACAGGACAGGATCGATTTTGAGCAGAATATTTATCTCAAAGTGATGCAGTTCAACATGCAAAGGAATCAATTGAACATCGCTGCAAAATCTGATACGGTGGCTCAAAGACGATATGAAGTGACGCAAAAGCGTTATATGATCGGTATGGTAAATGATGTGCTGGAGCTCAATAATGCCCAAATTGATAACGACAATGCCCGACTGAACTATCTCAATGCTTTGAAAGCATATTGGGATAATTATTATGAATTGCGGAAGCTTACACTTTATAATTTCCAGCAAAACAAAGCCATCCTTATGGATGTCAAACATTTGCTGGAATAAGGTTCCATGAGGATAATGTGATAGTTGTAAGCCATTCGTCACAAAGTCAAAATATGCAAAATAAAAAATATTTTATTACTAAAATTGGTATTAAAAACATTAGTATTTACCTAATGGGAAAATTAAAGCAAATCCCGTTAATTTCTGTTCTTGATGCTGGTAGGCGATTTGCGTCAAAAGGATATCCAAATTATCATCAAAGCTATTTCGATAAGCAACAATGGAAGATTATTTTTTATACTCTTTTCAATCCAAGATTTGCATCTAAATGGTTTACGCTTCTTAAATCACCTAATTTTAGTTTCGTTTTCATACATCGTCCGCGACTATATATCAAACCATTTAGACCATATATCTCGATTAAATGGAATAAAAAACAAAAAGTAAAGGTTATACTTGATACCTACCGATTTATCAAAAGTAAGGGAGAGACTTTCACGCAATTACTAACGCATAATGAAGATAAAATAATTGCACATTTAGTGTTTAATAACACTTATGAAGGATTTTTAAAGTTGGGATATGATGATAGATTTCGAAAAGAAGGTGAGTTGGTTTTATCACTCGAATGCAGTCAACTCGGAGGAAAAATTATTTCTGTCGCATTTTCATTTGAAGAAATAAAAAAGGGACGTTGGGTATGTTTAATTGGTTGTGTTCAAGGACAGAGCATTAATACGCAACACTCATCTAAATTAGCACAAAAATTAATGTTTGGACTTCGTCCAAACTCCTTTATAATTTTTTCAGCTCAAGAACTATCCAGACAGTTGGGTTGTACTGCAATTTATGGTGTTGGGGATTCCATTCAAGCATATCGTAAAAAACATACTATTCATCTTCCTTGGGTACATAAAATACACTTTAACTACGATAAATTTTGGTATGAAGTTGGTGGACAAAATATTGGTGAAGGTTGGTTTGAATTACCACTAATACCAGTCCTTAAAAATATACAAGAGATAAAATCTAATAAACGCTCCATGTATCGCAATCGATATCACATGCTTGATAATCTATCATTGAAAATTTCCAATTCTGTTAAAGCTTTGCTAGAGATCTCTTAATTTGAAGGGAAAACGGCTTACAACAATTTATATTTTCAGCTTTTTCATCGCATGAACTGTTTCGGTTTCCGAAGAATCATCAATCATGATGATTTAGCTTAGGGTTCAGTTTTATAAGGAATGGTAAAATAAAATGTTGAACCGATTTTCCCCGATTTACTATCGGGATCGCTTTCTACCCGGATTTCACCACCAAGCATCTGAACATAAGCCTTCGCAATGGTTAATCCCAATCCGGTTCCCTGATAGGCCATTTTATCAGCGATGTCGGCTTGAATAAAACGTTCAAAAATGGCTTCCTGCCTGTCTTTTGGAATCCCGATACCTGTATCTTTCACAAAAAACTCAAGGAATCCCCCCTTTTTTTCATAGCCAAATTCTATTGAGCCTTTTTCACTGTATTTAATCGCATTTTTGACGAGCTTGGTAAGAATGCCATAGATTTTTTCATGATCTGTTTTAATGATGGCTTCTTTTTCCGGCAAGCTGTTCTTAAAGAAAAGTTGCATGCCTTTATCTTCAACCTCGAGTTTGAATAAGTCGTAAGTGTATTCGATCTGCTTGTTTACATTCAACTCCTTGATATCAACTTCCATTAGTCCTGCTTCTATTTTCGAGATGTCAACAATCTCAGTGATGGTATCGAGCATGCGGGCGCCACTTTTATTTATGACGCTAATATACTCTTGCTGCTCTCCACCGCTAAGATTAGGTTCTCTCAGTAGTTCAGCAAAGCCGAGAATGCCATTCAGGGGCGTTCGGATTTCATGGTTCATATTGGCAAGGAAAGCGGATTTCAAACGATCGCTTTCTTCGGCCTGTTTTTTAGCTTTGATTAGCTCTTGTTCTGCATGCATACGTTCCGTGATATCACGAATACTTCCGGTAAAGAATTTCCCGGAAGTTGTTTCCCACGCTGCCAAGGATAATTCAATAGGAAACGTTCTTCCATTTTTGTGTAACCCATGCAGTTCCACTATTTTGCCTTTAATATATTGATTTTCACTTTGTGTTGTACGTTCAAAATCTTTAATAGCTTGTTGGCCATCTTGTTCCGGAATTATTATGGACAGATTTTTCCCTGATATTTCTTCATTCTCATAACCGAATATTTTTTCTGCACCCCTGTTCCATCCCAATACAATTCCTTTACTATTGATCGTTATGATAGCGTCATTTGCGGATTGCGTTACTGCACGGAATCTTTCGTTGCTTTCTCTAAGGGCATTTTCTGCTTGTTTATGTTCGGTGATGTCATGGATAATTAAGGCAACAACTTCTTCATTTTTTAATTGCAATTTGCTTTGATAAACCTCAACATCACGAACGCTACAATTAGCTTGACGATGTTTAACAACAAAATAATTCTGCTTTCTTGTTTTGGCTTCAGCAATTTTAAGTTTTATCTCTTCAGGTGGCAAAATGTTGACCTGATTGATGTTCATTTGTAATAATTTTTCCTTTTCCCAGCCATAAAATTTCACAGCGGAATTATTGACAAAAATTATTCTGCCGGTTTCAGGAGAGAAGAAAAGAATTATTGCCTCATTATTTTCAAGAAAATTTCTATAGCTTTCTTCACTTTCTTTCAAAGCATCTTCGGCTTTTTTGCGCTTGGTGATGTCAACCATCACCCCACGTACACCAACAGTTTTATTATCCCTTAGAATTGTACTTGAGTAGATTAAAACCGGAAATGTCCTGCCGTCTTTTCTCAAAGCAGTATATTCGCTATTTGTTACCTTTTCCTCCCTTTCTTCACTCAGTAATTTTTCCACATTCTTATTAATCCTGTCTCTGTCTTCCGGTATGAGTGTGTTAAGCACTTGAAACCCTTTTTCAAAATCTTTTTGTGAATAGCCTAATAAGCCGATCCCCATTTTATTAATGAAAGTTATATTCCCATTAACATCATGTTCATAAATTATCTGTGGTAATGTATCTGAAAGCTCCCTGAATCTTTCTGCTTCATCCTTTAATTCTTTCGTTCTCTCCTGAATCTTTTGCTGTAAACTTAGCTTTTCCAAGCGCAATTTATCCTCCGCTTCTTTTATGCGAAGCATTACCTTTACGTGAGCAGTAAGTTCTCCGGGATCGATTGGTTTTGACAAAAATGCGTCCGCACCTGTTTCGAGGCCTCTGATGCGGCTTTTAGTGTCAATTTCAATGGCACTTATCATTACCACCGGAATATGTTTTGTGGATTCTTCTTCTTTTAGCCTTTTGCAAACTTCGAAGCCATCCATATGAGGCATTGCAATATCCAGTAAGATGGTGTCAAGTTGTTCTTTTCTGGCAAGTTCAATTCCTTCTTTCCCAGAAAGAGCAGTCAAAACTTTATAGTCCGGCAGATAACGTTCCATTACAGCTTTAATAGCTACCTGGTTGGCATGCAGGTCGTCAATCGACAGTATTGTTTTCATTATCTATAGTTAATGGTAGAAGTTCATAATTTATTCCCCGATCCTTTATTTTATGTTTGTATTATTAATCTTGATTATTTTAATGCGCTAAGGTACGCAATAATTTATTTTCCCCTTCTTGTATTTCGTTTATTAAATGCTCGCATAAATGTTTTAGAAAGTTTAGGTTTCGCCCCCTTTGTAAGCTAGGGGGTGTGTCGGGAAAGAGCAAGAAACCGATCGCCTCAACGATGGTAGTTTAAACTCAAATACCTTAATTTTGTTTTTTTTATCTGTGCTATTCGTACATCATAATTGATTTTCAATGAAACACGTGAAACAGTTCGCCGGAATTGTCATATTCTTATCATTGTCGATGATGGGATTCTCCCAAGTTAAAACGCCTGACCTTCCCGGAAAGTATAAGGATTATACCCTTTTGCCCAATGGATGGAAACTCACGCCCACCGGCAAGCAGGTTGCCATTGGCGAGTTGCCCTTGAACATGGTGGTTACTCGGGACGAACATTATGCCATTACTTCAAACAGTGGAATGGGTGTTAATTCCCTTTCGGTGGTGGACCTGGTGACGATGAAAGAGGTACAACGTCTGGTAATTAATAATACATGGGTTGGCCTGGCTTTTGGGAAAAACGATAAAACGCTGTATGTATCTGGAGGTAATAACAATCGGGTTTATGTTTATCACTTTCAAAGTGGACATTTAACGGCTGACAGAAGCATTAAAGTAGGAGAAAAATTCCCTAAAGGTAAAATCTCGCTCAGCGGCCTGGCTTATTTCAAAAAGAAAAATCTGCTACTGGCTGTTTCACAAAAAAGTAATATGCTTTATGTGATTGATTTAAAAAGTAAATCGGTCGTAAACAAAGTACAAATGAGTGGCAAATGCTATGAAATAGTCATTAACCATGCTCAGACAGCTGCTTATGTATCCCTTTGGGGAAAGGCTTCAGTAGCAGAAATATCGTTAAAGAACTATGGTGTGACGCATGTTTATCCCACTGGCGATCATCCCAACGAAATGGTGATTAGCCGCGACGACAGCCGTCTTTTTGTTACCAATGCCAACAACAACAGTGTTAGCGTGCTGGATCTGAAAAACAAAAAAACCAGCGAAACGCTACTTACTACACTGTTGCCCGATGTCCCCTTTGGCAGCACCCCTAATGCTGTGGCATTAACAAGTGACGATAAAAAACTGATTGTTGCCAATGCCGATAATAACTACCTGGCGGTTTTTGATGTCAGTAAAAAGGAACATGCTAAAAACCTGGGTTTTATCCCAACCGGATGGTATCCCACAGCCGTTAAATATCTTTCGGGAAAGGACAGAATTATCGTTGCAAACGGGAAAGGAATTGCCTCAAGAGCCAATCCTGATGGCCCAAATCCAACCCTAAAAAAGCCTACAGACTGGAGGGAAAACTATACAGGAACCATGCTGAAAGGAACACTTTCTATTATGCATTTCCCCGATTTGAAAAAGCTTGGACTCCTTAGTATACAGGTGTATGACAACACACCCTATATTCATAAAAAGGTGAACATGGCTTCAGATCAACATGTCATTCCGGTAGGTCATCACTCCACAGGAAGCAGTAAGATAAAGCATGTTTTTTATATCATTCGGGAAAACCGTTCCTATGACCAGGTTTTTGGTGATATTCACAAAGGAAACAGCGATTCTTCCCTATGTTTGTTTGGGCGAAAAATCACACCCAATGCACATCAACTTGCCCTTGACTTCACCTTATTCGATAATTTTTATGTGGATGCGGAGATCAGTGCTGATGGTCATAATTGGTCCACTGCGGCTTATGCTACTGATTATGTTGAAAAATTATGGCCGGTAAATTATGGTCACCGCGGAGCCAGCTACGATTTTGAAGGAGGTGTGCCTGCTGCTGCCCCTTCATCCGGATATATCTGGAATGATGTGATGTCGCACCACAAAACTTTCAGAAACTATGGAGAATTCCTTAAGTTTCAGAAAACTGATAAAAATGGAAATTATATCCCAAACAACAAAGATTTGGACAATGTTACCTGTTTAAATTATTCAGGTTTTAATTTGAGTGTTTCCGATTTAACACGGTATAAAGTCTGGAAAAAAGACTTTGACAGCCTCTTACGCATCAATAAAATTCCGGCTTTGAGCCTCATGCGCCTGCCCAACGATCATTGCTGGGGAACACGAGCTGGTGAACTCACGCCGCAGGCCTATGTAGCACAGAATGATTATGCCCTGGGATTGATCGTAGATAAAATTTCTCATAGTAAAATATGGAAAGAAAGTATTATTTATGTGCTGGAAGATGATGCCCAAAACGGGCCTGATCATGTGGATGCCCACCGTTCGGTCCTGCTGGTGATTGGGCCTAATGTAAAACGCGATTTTGTTGATCATACCATGTATTCCACTTCAGGGGTTTTAAAAACCATTGAACTGATTTTAGGCCTTCCTCCCATGACGCAATTTGATCTTTCGGCCACACCCATTTTACATTCCATTACGGATAGTGCCGATACCGTGTCTTATACGGTTATTCCCCCCGAAATAGATATTCATCAGAAAAACCTGAAATCTGCCTATGGTGCCAGATTGAGTAAAAAATTGAATTTCACCCGCGAAGATGCCATCCCGGATGGGGAATACAATAAAATTTTATGGAAAGCTGTTCGGGGGAAAAATGCAGTGGTTCCAACCCCCGTTCACAGTGCTTTTGTGATGGAATCTCAAACTAAAACGGATGATAATTAAGCAAGACAAAAGACAAAAGTAAAAAGGTAAAAAAGAATCAATGGAATGCATGACATTCTGAATACGCCATCTGTTGATTGAACGACAAGTGTTTATCGGAGGTATCGTTTTGATAGATAGGTTTTTTCTATGAGCTTATAAAAATTATTGATGTTAATTTTCTGCTCAATCAGCACTTATCCGGAATGCTTATTTAAAATTATTCTTAATTTCGCAGAAAGAAATAATTTTAATAAAAAACACAAAATCATGTCAGTATTAGTTGGAAAAAAAGCGCCATTATTTGAAGCAACTACCGTTGTTAACGGTGGCGAATTTGTTGAGAAATTTTCTCTTGAACAATTCATTGGGAAAAAGCATGTTGTATTTTTCTTTTACCCCATGGACTTTACTTTTGTTTGCCCTACCGAAATTATTGCTTTCCAGGATAAAATGGAAGAATTTGAAAAAAGAAATGTTGCTGTTGTAGGTTGTTCTATTGATTCACATTTTTCTCACTGGGCTTGGTTGAACACCGAAAAAAATGATGGTGGAATCAAAGGCGTGAAATTTCCTTTGGTATCAGATTTGTCGAAGACCATCTCAGAAAATTATGATGTGCTGGCCGGCGAATATGATTATAATGAAGAAGGAGAAATGGAATTTCATGGTGAGCCTGTAGCTTATCGTGGTTTATTTCTTATTGATAAACAAGGTGTTGTGCGCCATCAGGTGGTGAATGATTTGCCTCTGGGACGTAGCATCGACGAAGCCTTGCGAATGGTGGATGCCTTGCAATATTTTGAAGAGCATGGCGAAGTTTGCCCTGCAAACTGGAAACCTGGTGAAGAAGCTATGGCCGCTTCCCATGAAGGAGTTGCAAAATACCTGAGTCATCACTAATTGAAAGTGAAAATAAATGAGGGCTGCCTGTATTGGCGGCCTTTTTTTTTGACAGCTGGCCTGCTATGGCCTGCCATCATGTTGTCCACTGTAGCATTGTTGGCGGGGGCAGGTTTTGTAAAGGCGCTGCGGGCTCTTCATTAGTCAGTCTCCTCGCGCCTGTAAAACCTAAACTCCCGACTTCCATTGGCTGTCACTTTCATCTGCCAAAGGCAGTCCTTCGAATACTGCTGCTTCCGAACGAAGAACGATTAATGTTGAAGGACCTTAAATGGTTCGAGCGTCCGCTCGGATCCAAAACAACAGCAAGATAAATCCTCATTTTTCCCTAATTTTGCAGCTTATGGAATCAAATCTATTGGAGCCCAAACCTGGCTCTTTGTTGGCCACCATCGACTCTCCGGACGACTTAAAACGGCTTGATAAAAATGAGCTGAACGTCCTGGCTGATGAATTGCGTGATTTTATTCTGGATGTTGTCTCTGTTCATCCGGGTCATTTGGGTTCTAGTTTGGGGGTTGTCGAACTGGCCATAGCCCTGCATTATGTTTTCAACACGCCCTACGATCGGCTGATTTGGGATGTTGGCCATCAGGCCTATCCCCATAAAATATTAACCGGCCGTCGTGATGTATTTTACACTAACCGACAACTCAATGGCATTAGTGGTTTTCCTTCGCGTTCAGAAAGTGAATATGATGCCTTCGGAACAGGGCATGCGTCTACCTCTATATCTGCAGCTTTGGGAATGGCTGTTGCTTCCGGCCTAAAAGGGGAAAAGAACAGGCAGCATATTGCCGTGATTGGCGATGGGGCAATGACTGGTGGCATGGCTATCGAAGGACTCAATAATGCGGGAGCCTCCAATGCAAACCTGTTAATCATCCTGAACGACAATGGGATAGCCATTGATAAAAATACCGGAGTTTTTAACGATTACCTGGCTGGGATGTCGGATCAACAACAAGCTTCTCCTGCTAAACTGAAAAATCAACTTCATCGCGACCAGCAAAACAAAGGCTCTCAGACGGAAAAAAAGAATAATGTGAAAGAGGCTTTTTTAAGAAGTAGCAATCTTTTTGAAGCTTTTCATTTCCGATATTTCGGGCCCATCAATGGAAACGACTTGCAACAGTTGGTTGACGTCCTCGAAAAAATAAAAAGCCTAAATGGGCCAAAGTTATTGCATATTATCACTACAAAAGGCAAAGGTTTTGAACAGGCCGAAAAAAAACAGACTCTTTTCCATGCACCCGGACGTTTCGACCGGAAAACCGGTGCGTTGCTTGCCAAAGATCCTGAAAACAGGGTAAGCTATCAGGAAGTCTATGGCAAAAGTCTGCTGGAGCTGGCAGAGGCTGATTCAAAAATACTGGCTGTTACACCGGCCATGCCTTCCGGGTCGGCATTGGGCTTTATGATGGAGAAATTTCCCGAAAGGGTTTTTGATGTGGGCATCGCCGAACAACATGCCGTTACCTTTTCGGCCGGATTGGCAGCTGAAGGATATACTCCTTTCTGTACTATTTATTCGACCTTCCTGCAAAGAGCCTATGATCAGGTGATTCATGATGTGGCTTTGCAGCATTTGCCAGTGATTTTTGGCATCGACCGTGCCGGACTCGTGGGTGCTGATGGGGCTACTCATCACGGGCTTTTCGACCTGGCTTTTTTAAACAGTATTCCAAACATGACACTGGCAGCGCCCATGAATGAAACAGAACTGCGCAACCTGATGTATACTGCTGCCCGATTTAAAAAGGGTCCCTTTGCCATTCGATACCCCAGGGGTTTTGGTTTCCTGAAAGCAGATGAATGGCAAAAACCCTTTGAAATGCTGGCCATTGGTAAAGGAAGACAAGTGCGTGAAGGAGAGGACTTGGCCATTATAAGTTTGGGACAACCCGGAAATTATGCCTTGGATGCCTGTCGCCAGTTGGAAAAAGAACAGCTATTCCCTGCGCTAATTGATCTGCGCTTCCTAAAACCGCTGGATGAGGAATTATTATCCGATATTTTTAGCCGCTTCAATAAAATTGTCAGTATTGAAGATGGCATGATTCAGGGGGGGCTGGCCACAACGCTTTTTGCTTTTGGCAACAAGCACCATTTTTCAACAAGGATTATTCCCTTTGGAATTGACGATCGTTTTGTGCCTCATGGTAGCAAAGAGGATTTGTATAAATCTTGTGGAATGGATGTGGAAGGAATAAAGAATGTGATCAGGCAGCAGATGAAAATTTAATATTTCCTTCTATTCTTTTGCATTTATTTACAGGAGTTACCATCCTAATGGATAAATTGTATTTTTGTATTTTAAGCGTTTAGCAAAAAGAAACCCAAAAGCCTCATGTACGATTATTTTAGTGGAAAACTTGTCGAGAAATCACCCACCCATGTCATCCTCGATAACCATGGGATTGGTTATTTTATCAATATCTCTTTAAATACTTTCGGGAAAATTAAAGACCAGGAAGCGATTAAGTTATACGTTCACTTTGTGGTGAGGGAGGATGCTCAGGTTTTATATGGTTTTGCTGATGAAAACGAAAGAAGTTTATTCAAGGCATTGATCAGTGTTTCCGGTGTTGGAGCCAATACAGCACGTTTGGTATTGTCGTCTCTGAGTACGGAAGAAGCTTATAGCGCGATTTCCAGTGGTCATGTGGAGGTGTTGCAGGGAGTAAAAGGAATTGGTGGAAAGACAGCACAACGTATTGTGGTTGATCTGAAAGATAAGCTTATAAAACAAGGCATGCAGGGCGATATTGTGAATTTTTCGCACAATACATTGAAAGATGAAGCGTTATCAGGTCTACTGATACTGGGGTTTAATAAAGCTGTGGCGACAAAAGCCATCGAAAGGGTCTTGAAACAGGCTCCGGCAAATAGTGTGGAAATCCTGATAAAAGAAGCCTTGAAAATTCTTTAATGTTGAACAGGTGTTATTCTCTAGCCGTTTGTTGTTAATAATAATAAGTTGAGGGAGATAAAGAAATACTTTGTACGGACAGGAGTTTTTGCTGTTTTACTGGTGGCTTTATGGTTACAGCTTGGTAGCCTTTATGCTCAGCAAATCAGTTCGAATGATACGCTTGTTTCCGATAGTACTCGCTTGCATCTCCTGTATCCTTTTTCCGAGACCACAGGAAATCCTTATTTGGATACTCTCACACAAAGTCCTCTTTTCCTGAAGGCTCCCACAAACCTGAAAAAGGAAATTATTTATGATCCCAAAACCAATGCTTACGAATTTGTAACCAAAGTTGGCGACTTTGAGTACAGAACGCCTACTACTCTTGATTTTAAAGACTATCAGAAGCTGGAATTGAAAACCGGTCTTCGACAATATTGGCAGGAAAGAACACAAAGCGGGGCTACCAATCAGGGAAAGCGGCTTATTCCCAAACTTTACATTAAGGGAAAGGCGTTTGAGCAGATTTTCGGTAGCAATAGCATCGATATTAGACCCCAGGGATCTGCGGAAGTGAGTTTTGGGGTATTGTCAAACTTTAGAGATGATCCTGCATTGGATGTTAGGCAAAGACGCACTACTAATTTCGATTTCAACGAAAAAATTCAAATGAATGTAACGGCTAAAATTGGTGATAAACTTTCCTTTAAAGCCAGTTATAATACCGAATCATCATTTAATTTTGAAAATACCCTTAAGCTAAAGTATCAAGGGAAAGAAGATGATATCATTAAGTCAATTGAAGCCGGGAATGTAAGCCTGCCCCTGAATTCTACTTTAATTTCGGGTGTCCAGAGTTTATTTGGTGTTAAAACAGTACTTCAATTTGGAAAAACGACCATAACGGGAGTTTTTTCGCAGCAGCAAAGTGAAACCAAAAACATTACGGTTAAAAATGGGGCACAACAAAACAGTTTTACATTAACACCGCTTGATTATGAAAATAACCGGCACTTCTTTATTAGTCAGTATTTTCGCGATCATTATGAACAAGCACTCCGTAGCCTGCCCATCATTAGTTCGGATATAAATATTACCAAAATTGAAGTCTGGGTCACCAATATCGGGGCTGCCACCGAACAAAACCGAAATATTGTGGCTTTTACTGACCTTGGTGAAGGCAAGACATCAGAAATCCATAGTGACTATGTCCATGCCTTGTCCAATGGTATCTTGCCCAGCAATAGTTCCAACGATTTACTGGCTCGTATGGATACTTCAAGGGTAAGAGACATCAACAGTGTTACCAATTACCTTACCGGTGACCCTTTGGGCATTGGCCGGAGCAATTATTTTGTGCCGGGGGAGGATTTTGTGAAACTGGAAAATGCCCGCCGTTTAAAGACTTCCGAATACACTGTGAATACCAAATTGGGCTTTATTTCTTTAAATACGGCGCTCAACCGCGACCAGGTGCTGGCAGTTGCTGTTCAGTATACGGTAATAGGCCATAGCGGTGTGTATCAAATCGGAGAATTTTCTGACCAGGGGGTGAGTGCGCCTAAAAATCTTATCGTAAAGCTTTTAAAAAGTAATACACTGAATACCCACATGCCCATGTGGAAGCTGATGATGAAAAATGTGTATTCCATCGGGGCTTATCAGGTTCAAAAGGATGGTTTCGTATTAAATATTTTGTATTCGGGTGGAAAACAGGGTGTTCCTACCGGTTATTTTACGGAGGGGCCAAACGATGTGAAGGGCGTGCCTTTGATTCATTTGTTGGGTGTTGACCGTCTTGATCAGCAATTGAACCCAATTCCGGGTGGAGATGGTTTTTTCGATTTTATTGATGGTGCAGCCACACGTGGCGGAACCTTCCAGGCCAGCAATGGACGTATATTTTTTCCGGTATTGCAGCCTTTTGGTGAGTATATCCGCGATTCTGTCTTTCCGAATAATCCGGATTTGGCTCAAAAATATGCATTTGACTCGCTCTATACCATGACCAAAACCGGAGCCGAGCAGTTTCCCGATAAAAATAAATTTATCATGGAGGGTTACTATAAATCCCAATCCGGATCAGATATCAGCCTTAACGCGATGAATGTTCCTCCCGGTTCGGTGAAAGTTACCGCTGGTGGGGTTCCTCTTACTGAAAATGTGGATTATACGGTGGATTATACCTTGGGACGTGTTACTATTTTGAATGATGGAATTTTAAGCTCAGGGACACCAATTCACGTCTCTCTCGAAAATAATTCCATGTTTAATGTTCAGCAAAAACGCATGATGGGCATTCATGTGGATCATGAATTTACCCCTAATTTGCACATAGGCGGTACCATCCTGAACCTGAACGAACGGCCATTAACACAAAAGGTGAACTATGGGAATGACCCCATTTCGAATACAATTTGGGGAATGAATCTGGCCTATGCCGCTGAATCGCGATGGCTTACTAATTTGATTTCCCGTCTTCCGGGAACCTCAGCGAACACCCACTCAAAAATAAACGTAAATGCTGAATTTGCGGAGTTTCTTCCCGGTCACTCCAAAACAGTTGGTAAAACAGGAACCAGTTATATCGACGATTTCGAGGGTGCCAAGTCAACCATCGACCTGATGAATGTTGGCTTCTGGTTTTTGGCGAGTACACCCCAGGGTCAGCCTTCACTTTTCCCTGAGGCCTATTCCCATACCGGCCTTGACTATGGCAAGAATCGTGCGCTATTTGCATGGTATATCATCGACCCCACCATCTTTTATGATGTTCGTGGAACTTATCGCCCCAAAAATATTTCCAAAGACGAAATTTCTAAAAATTCCACACGTCAGGTGTTAGAAACGGAAGTTTTTCCCAACAAAGACATTCCCAGCGGCACGCCCACCAACATCCCCGTGTTGAACCTGGCCTTTTTCCCTTCCGAAAGGGGAGAATACAACTACGATGCAGATCCGGGACCATATTCTGCCGGATTAAAAGCAGATGGACAATTGGCAGCTCCCGATACTCGTTGGGGAGGCATCATGCGCAGTTTGGAAACCACCGACTTTGAAGCGGCCAATATTCAATATGTGGAATTTTGGATGATGGATCCTTTCACGAGTGATCCTACCAACAAAGGCAATCTTTATCTGGATCTGGGCGATGTTTCCGAGGATCTCTTGCGCGATGGCCGTAAAAGTTATGAAAATGGGCTGCCTACCAGTGCCACCGAAAAAAATGTGGACACCACGCGTTGGGGCGTTGTTCCTAATCAACAGGCTTTGGTAGAGTCGTTTAGCAATGTGCCAGGCTCGCGCGAATTTCAGGACGTGGGTTATGATGGACTTAGAAGTGTTGATGAAAGGACATTTTTCAAACAAGATTATTTGAAACTCATTAATGATCGTTACGGAACTAATTCTGGAGCCTATAAAGAGGCAGATAAAGATCCTTCTTCCGATGATTATCATTACTATCGGGGTTCCGATTTTGATAGCGATCCGAAATATTCCAGCATTACCGAACGGTATAAGCGGTATAATGGACCGGAAGGCAATTCGCCTACCAATAAACAAGGCAATGAAGCCTATAATACTTCCGCCACCAATATGCCCAATAGGGAAGACATCAACCGTGATAATACTTTGAGTGAATCGGAACGATACTATCAGTATAAAATAAAGCTGGATCCGGCAGATATGGTTGTTGGTAAAAACCACATTACCGATATCCACGAGGCTGCCAACATTCGACTGCCCAATGGGGAGATTACCACTGTTAAATGGTATCAGTTTAAGATTCCCGTTCAGATTCCCGATAAGGTAGTGGGCAATATCAAAGATTTTCAGTCTATTCGCTTCATGCGATTGTTTATGAGGGGTTTTTCAAAGCCTATCGTCTGCCGTTTTGCTACTTTCGATTTGGTACGTGGTGAGTGGAAATCCTACAATCATTCTCTTTTGGCACCGGGAGAATACCTTACGGGCGACAATGGAAATCAAACCAGCTTCGTGGTTTCTACAGTCAATGTGGAAGAAAATTCAAACCGCACGCCCATCCCCTACGTGATCCCTCCGGGTATTCAAAGGGAAGTTAACCTGGGTACTACCAGCACTGTAAGGCTTAATGAACAGTCTTTGCAGTTTAGCGTGAACAAACTCCAGGATGGCGATTCCCGTGGAGCCTATAAGAATACTAATTTCGACTTTAGGCAATACAAAAAAATTAAAATGTATGTCCATGCCGAAAAAAGGCTGCAAGATGAAGCCTTGAAAGATGGAGATTTGACGGTTTTTATAAGACTAGGCTCCGATTTCACGCAAAATTATTATGAGTATGAAATGCCACTGAAGTTTACTCCTTGGTATACTTCTTCATCAAATCCGGATGCCATTTGGCCGTTGGCCAACCGTATGGAAATCGATCTTGATAAACTGATTCAGGCTAAACAAGATCGCAATGTTGCCATGCGTCAGGAAAACAGCAATGCCCAATTGCAGAAGCCTTTTGTAGAATATGATGGAGCCAATAAAATTACGGTTGTGGGAAATCCGAATTTCGGTGATATAAAAGGGATATTAATTGGTGTGAGGAATCCTAAGAGGCAAGGTACCGATTTGAATGATGATGGAGAAAGTAAAGATGCCATCGTCTGGGTGGACGAGCTTCGGTTGACAGATTTCGATAATAAACCGGGTTGGGCGGGAACAGGCCGTTTGGAAGCCAACCTGAATGACCTGGGACGGGTGATGTTTAGTGGCTCCTTTACTTCGGCAGGTTTTGGAAGCCTCGACCAAAAAGTGAATGCCATTTCACAGGATAATGTTGCTAATTATGCGATTTCGACAGATATGGATTTGGGCAAATTGTTGCCAAAAAAATCAGGATTAAAGCTTCCAATGCATTTCGATTATGGTAAGGGAAATATCACTCCCAAATATAATCCGCTGAACCCGGATACCCGGTTAAAAGACGATTTGGCCACTTATGCAAACCGAGCGGCTCGCGATTCGGTGAAAAATCTTGCAGTGGATTATACGCGCCGGACAAATTTTAACCTGATGAATGTGCGAAAAGAGCGCACTTTTCAGCAGGGAAAGAAACAAAAAAAGCCACGGATTTATGATTTGGAAAATTTCAATCTTTCCTTCGCTTATGCACAGGTTTATCATCGAAATACCGACATTAAAAAAGATGTGTTAAATACCTACCAAGGGGGTCTTGGTTATAATTTTAATAATCGGCCTAAAAGCATCCAGCCTTTTGCTAATGCAAAAAAAATGACCTCCCCATGGCTAAAATGGCTGAAAGACTTTAATTTTTTCCTCATGCCCAAAAACATTTCGTTTCGGACTGATATGAACCGGGTTTTTAATGAACGAATGTATCGGAACAAGAGTTTTGGTAACATCATCACTTATCCGACTTATAAAAGGCTATGGACATGGAACCGTGATTATAACCTGAAATATGATCTTTCTCGTTCATTGTCATTTGAGTATGTGGCAGGTGCAAAGGCCTACATCCGTGAACCACAGATATATCCGGATAAAGCGACCAAGGAGTGGGCAGAATATAAACAGGAAGTCTGGCATGAAATCACCAGTATGGGAACCATGCAAAACTTTAACCAGATGGTTAAGTTATCCTACAAACTTCCGCTGGATAAATTACCCCTCACCGATTGGATGAATTTATCTTCAAGTTATCAGGTGCAATATAATTGGAATGCTTCGCCTGTGGCTATTCAGAGCCGTTTTGGGAATACCATCGAGAATGCGAGAAACATTCAGTTAAATGGTGGTGCCGATTTTAATAAACTCTATAATAAGCTGCCATTTTTGAAAAAGATAAATCAAACTGGCAATCGCAGGAGACCCGTAGGCCGAAGAGGTTTTGGCCGTCCTTCTCCTCAAAGAGCGGACGAAAGTACCAAAGCCAAGATAAACAGTCAATTGGGCAAAAAAATTGGAGAAGCTTTTCTGAGGACACTCATGTTGATTAAAAAAGCCAGTTTTGTTTACCGAAAAGCGGATGGTACTCAATTACCGGGTTTTATGCCTGTTCCTGATCTTGCCGGATTTAACCTGGCTACCGGGGCTCCGGGGCTGGGATTTATTCTGGGAAGCCAACAGGATCTCCGTTCAAAAGCTACCCAAAATGGTTGGCTCACTTACGATACGGTTTTAAACCAGGCTTATGTTACCAAACTTACCCTGCAAATGTCATATAGGGTAAATGCCAGTATTCTGAATGCCATTAAAATTGATATTGTCGGAAACCGGATATTTTCTCAGCATTACACTTCTTTTTTCCGATATGATCCTTCCTCAAGTGATTTCGTGAATTATTCGCCCCAAGAGGCCGGTAATTTCAGTATTTCATATCCGTTTATTCGAACTTCTTTTGAAAAGTCCGATGCAGCAAATGCATCTGCTACTTTTACTAAATTTAAGGACAATCGCCTGGTGATTGCCAAGCAACTGGCTCGGGACAATCCGGCATGGTCAGGCGAATATGTGTACGATAGTGTAACGGGACAAAATTTCCCACTTGGTTACGGCCCAACCCAGCAGCAAGTGATGTATTATTCATTTCTTTCAGCCTATTCGGGTCAGCAGGCAAGTGGTTTTAATGTTTCCAATCTGTTTCCAGGCTTTCCCTTGCCCAATTGGCGGATAACTTTTAGCGGAATGACTAATATTCCGGCCGTTGCCAAGCTGTTTCGTTCGCTGAACATTAGCCATGGATACAGTTCTATCCTCAGTATCAATTCATGGAAATCCAATGTGATATATGATCCTAACAATACGGCTAAGACTTTTGAAAATAGCCAAAATATTATCAATGAATATGATCTGGGGGTTGTCTCATTCATGGAACAATACAGTCCGCTTATTGGCATTGATGTAAGCATGAAAAACAGCCTGGGTGCCAAGTTAGCTTATAAAAAATCAAGGAGTATCGTATTGAGTTTTGTGAACAATCAGCTTACTGAAATTACCGGTAAAGAGTTGGTAATCGGTTTGAGTTATCGTATTAAAGGGCTGAAATATACCGTGGGGAATTTCACTGGCGCCCGACCAAGAAAATATAATACAGACCTTAACCTAAAGATGGATTTTGGTATTCGTGACAATAAAACCACGCTGAGGCGAATCGACGAAGCCAATAACCAAATATCTGCCGGTGCCAGGCAATATACATTGAATTTTTCTGCCGATTATATGCTCAGTCAGAGTCTGCAATTCAGAGCATATTTTAATTGGAACAATAACAACCCTTATATTTCATCACAGCTGCCAAACGCTACCACCAGCGGAGGGTTCACGCTACGCTTTAACCTGGCTCAATAGCTCATAAGATTTCCTTAACCCGATTTAATAATTTTGGTTTTATCATTTTCTGTATTTTTAGGTCTTATAAATATTTTTATTAATCAAGTGCCTAATAAATATTAAACTACTGTTTAGTAGTTCGGTAGGAGAAAAAAACATGATTCGAAATGCTACAACTGATGATGCCCCTGCAATTGCTCGCATCTATAACCACTATATTCATAATGCCATAACGACTTTTGAAGTCCAGTCCGTTTCTGTTGAAGAAATGCAGAAGCGTATCATAGATATAGGCTCTTCTCTTCCTTGGTTAGTCTCAATAGATAAGGGTAATGTCATTGGCTATGCTTATGCTAGTAAATGGAAGAGTCGCTGTGCCTATCTTTTTTCTGCCGAAAGTACCGTTTACCTTGCTCCGGATGTTGCAGGGCGTGGAATAGGAAGCCAACTTTATAAGGAACTCTTGGACAATCTTCGCTTAAGATCTATGCATAGTGTCATCGGGGGAATTGCTCTTCCAAATCAAGCCAGTATTGCTTTACATGAGAAATCTGGTTTCGAAAAGGTCGCACATTTCAAAGAGGTTGGTCGGAAGTTTAACCAATGGATCGATGTAGGTTACTGGGAACTCATTCTTTAAATGGCGATAAGGGTCTTTCAAAAGACAAGAATAATCTGCACCGCAAAACTTAAATGTGATACTACATAAAGAGAAAGGAATAAATTCATGAATCAAGTATTTCCAGAACCTATCAGAAACCTACCGGAGGCGGATATCGCCCTGGACGGATTAACTGCTTATTTGTCGCAATCAGATAAACATCAGATATTATTCATGCAGTTTGATCAAGATGTTGATTTGCCTGAACATACTCATGCTGCCCAAATGGGAATAGTATTGGAAGGAAAGATTGTGTTGGTAATTGGTGGCGAGAAGCAATGTTTTACCAAAGGTGATCGCTATTATATTCCTGAAGGTATTGCGCATTCCGCTAAGATTTATGCCGGATATGCAGACATGACATTTTTCAATGAACCCAATCGCTATTCAAAAAAATAGCATTGAGCATAATTCAAAGGTGCTGGTAAAAGAAAGGATACATATAAAAGCTATCGCTATACTTGTATGGCCTGGTTATACCAATTGTATTTCAAAATGCCAGTAAAGCATTTTAAAATATACAATGGTAAATGCCGATATACAATCAAAGCGGCTTTAGGAGGATAACGAACTAAAGGCGCATTTTGATTGATAATCGGTATTATCAGGCAACAGCCGTGTTCACAAAGAAAAATTAATCTCTTAGCCCTTTTACCCTTGAAATACCCGGAATGAAATCTTTTAAATAAAAGGGTTCAAAGTAAGCGGGGTCTTCAAACTCCTGCTTGTTGAATTTCGCTTCCGCTAAAGGTGCCATAAAGGCTGCCGATGGAAGAAATTCTTCGGGGAATATCGCCTGTTCATGATTTCCCAGCATGGCCTTACATTTGGCTGCACCATCGCCTACAAAAATTATTTTTTTACCGGTTTTAAAGAGATCAGCAAAGGAATTCTCATCAATAATTTCAGCTTTTGTTTCTCTTATGAGGTGTAATTGAGCATCGAAAACAGCAGCATATACCTCCATGCGACGGGCATCAATCATAGGGCAAAAAATCATGTCCTCAAGTTTTTCTCCTGCCTCTTTCATCTTAGCGATGATGCCGGCAGCCAGTGCATCAAGGGTTCCAATGGATAGCAGCGGTTTGTCCAGGGAATAGCAGAAGCCCTTAGCAGTAGACACCCCAATGCGTAAACCTGTATAGGAACCAGGGCCTTTACTAATGGCAATGGCGTCCAAATCGCTAAAGCTGATGCCGCTCTTATAAATGATTTGTTCAGAAAAGACGGTAATTTGCTCTGCATGAGAATTCTTGGTATTAGATTCCTGCATGGCAATCACCTGTCCATTATCCGACAGTGCTACCGAACAAATGCGCGTAGCAGTTTCTATGTTGAGTATTTTTCCCAATTCGTACGGATTAGCTGTTATTTTTTCTTTTTGGAAGTGAAGAGATCCTTTTTATCAACTTTTCGAACGGCATCACCATTTTTAAGTGTTTTTGAAACCAAACGATAAGGAGCAGTAATCACGTCTTCGTTTTCCTTTAGCCCTTTTGTAATCTGGATATATGTATTATCCTGGATGCCGGTGCTTACCTTTGTAAGCTCAGCTTTTCCATCTTTGTATAGGAAAACATACTCTTGTGTTTTTTTGGTTAGGTCATCGGTATTCTCTTTATTTTTTTTACTTTCTTCTCTTTTCTCAAGTGCTGACTTTTGCCGGCCGGTAGAATCAGCGCGGGTAGTAACAGCCTGAATTGGAACAGCAAGTACGTTATCGCCACGTTTGGTTTGAATTTCAACGGTTGCAGACATCCCGGGTCTGAAAGGGGAGGGGATCGGGTTTTTAGGTTTTATCAAATCGGCGTAAGATGCCTTTAGCATCCTGATTTTTACATTAAAATTGGTTACCTGATCAGCACTAACTCCTGTAGTGTTTGCCGAGGTGGCAATTTCGGTAACCAGCCCTTTGAAGCTACGGTTGAGATAGGCATCTACTTCAATCAAGGCTGTGTCGTTGAGTGAAACTTGTACAATATCATTTTCATTTACCTGTACGTCAACTTCCATATTATCCAGGTTAGCAATGCGCATAATTTCTGTACCAGCTGAAAATTGGGAAGCCCCCGTAACCCTTTCCCCAACCTCCACGCTAAGCGTGGAAACGGTTCCGTTGTTAGGGGAAAAAATAGTAGTCCGGGTGAGGTTATCCTCAGCCTGGGTAAGTTGAGCCTGCGCACTTTTTACCTGAAACTGGCTGGCTTTATAGCTTTCTTCTGAGGCTTTTACAGCTGCCTGTGCCACCTGATAAGTCGATTGGGCTGTTTCGTAATCTGCATCGGAAACCACCTGAGTCTTCCATAATTTTTTGCTCCGTGCAAAATCAAGCTTAGCTTTGATGAATTGGGCATTCGACTGGGTTAAGCGGGCATTGGCGTTGGCTTCATTTGCCTGAGTGGTTTCTAAAGCTGCCTTTACCTGCTTATAGGTTGAGATGTATATTTTTGGGTCTATTTTGGCCAGCTTTTGCCCCTTTTTAACAAATTCGCCTTCTTTAACATCCAGTTCTACCACTTCCCCCGAGATATAGGGACTAATTTTTACATCTTTGGCGGGTTGAATTCTACCATTGGCCGAAACAGTTTCCACGATGGTTCGCTTCACTACCTTATCTACAGCTACTTTCTGAGCCTCAGAGGAATCACCTTTTTTTATAGCTAACGCAATCAATACGATGAGTACCACTGATCCTGCGATGATAATAATGTTTCGTTTACGCTTGTTTTGTGCCATAGCGATATTTATTTATGAACGGCTAATTTACTGTTTTAGAATCAAATTATTTACCTTGACCTCCAACTGAAGCAATATCTTTAAGACTCAGGCTGCGGCCTAAGTAGAAGTCCAGAATTTTTGTTTTGAAGATGTAATCATACTTTGATGCTGTCAGGGTAGATTGTGCATTATACAGCTTATTTTGTGCAATCGTATAGTCCGTGGAGCTTAGCATGCCAACATTGAACTTTTCGAGCGCATATTTAAAGGATTCCCGTAACGATACAACTGATTTTTTACTCGCCATATAAGTTTGATAAGATGCCAGCGCATCGGCATAAGCTTGCTCAATGGATTTGCGTAAGTTGTTCTTTTGAAGTGTTAGATCCAGTTCTGTATTCTCGAGGTTAATGGTTGATTTTTTGATGGCGTTGCCTACCTGAAATCCGTTTAAAATGGGAATAGAAATCCTAAACCCCAAACTGATGCTATAGTTCTGGCGCAATTGATCCCATAAGGATTTGGTTATGTTGTATCCCGGATCCAGGGGGTTGTTGCTGTTTCTGATAAGGTTGGAGTAGTTGTTTCCGTAAGAGGAGACTAAACTTAAGCTTGGGCTTCGCTGACCCCGCACCATGGCGAGAGAGGCACCGGCTATTTTGACGTTATATTCGGCGTTCTTTATTTCAGGCATAAGCCCCAGTGCCGTATGATAAATGGATGCGATGGGAAGTAAGCTGGGTTTTTGGGTAATGGTTAAATTGGGTTTTACAATGTCAAATTTGGTTTGGGAGTTCAAATCCAATAATTGTATCAAATCCAAATAGGAGAGCATAAGTTTGTTTTGTGCATTTACCAGGTTTACCTGATCACTGGCTCCCTGAGCCTCAATATCCAATAAATTGCCCCTGGCCACTTTCCCAACCTCCACCTCTTTTTTGGTGCGCTCAACCTGGTCTTCGGTGGTTTGAAGTTGACGCTGGGAATTGTGGAGCTGTTCAATATTAAATAATATCTGCAAATAGGCGGCTGCAATGTTTAAAGAAATACTATTTTTAATTTTATCCGAATTATATTTATTTGCCAAATATTCAAATTGTTGTCGGCGCAATTTATTCACGTTTTGCAGGCCGTTGAACAGGGTCAGGTTTCCATTCATCGACATATAAAACTGAGTGGTTTTTTTATTGGAATACTGGTAGGTCGCCATGTCAACAGCTCTTCCCCAGCTGGAATTCGTAGTGGCGCTGGCATTAAAAGAGGGAAGAAAATTTAACTTGCTCTGTAATAAGTCAGAAGCTGAAGATTCAACGGCCAATTTGCTTTGCTTTATCTGAATGTTGTTTTCAAGGGCATAGTTGATGCATTTTTCCAGCGACCAGGCTTTCTGGGCGGTCACATTCGATGCAAATAAAACTAAGGTGAATAAAGGGATGAAAAATATAATCTTTTTTTTCATGGATTTTTTCTTAAAATTGAATCTTACATGATCATAAAACGTGCCACAAATATAAATAACTAGTTAACAAGTTAATAAAACCAGGCCTGCTTTGAACCAATCAATTGTTTGTTCGCATTATAACAACGACTGTCCATAATCGGACGGAGATTGCGTCAATTTGGCAATCTCTCACTGATGTTAATGAGCCTGTCCTTATTCATCCCGGGAACGATATCATAAACATTCTTTTGCAGACAATAGTCCACATCCTTTTCGAATCCATTGCGGATCAATAAATTTAAATGATAACTATCCCTTAGCAGATGGCGTAAATTATCTTCTTCACTTTTATAAGCTTTAAGGAGAGTCAACGCCATATCTGACATTTTGATGCTTTTCCTTTGCATGAGCTTGTCAGTTATCGCCGCCGCACACATGGCATCGTCCATCGAAAAATTATTGTTGGTACCTGAGCAAACAAATACGACTTCACTGTCTTCCATCAGTCTATTTACCAAGGCATCAATGTTTAAAAAGGCACCTATCATCACTTTATTCGCTGCCGTCAGCATGTTTAATGCCTTTGTGCCGTTGGAGGTGGTCAGGATGATGGTTTTCCCTTTCACTTTTTCAGGGGTATAATCCATGGGGGAATTCCCCAAATGAAAGCCGTCAATCATTTGTGTGTCACGTTCCCCGGCAAGGATAAACTCATCCCCGGAACCTTCTCTCACTATTTCATAGGCTGCTTCCACTGTTTCCACCGGAATAAAAGCCCTTGCCCCGTTGGCCAATGCTGTGACCATGACAGATGATGCCCTAAGCACATCAATCACGACCACCGTCCGGTCTCTAATTAAGTCGGGTCTGATGGCGGAAGCATAAGGAATGACGTCTATTCGCATACAACAAAAATAGCACTTTTGTCTCATTAACTCGCTTCATTTACCGCTAACAGACAGAATTTTATGATTATTTAATTAATAATCGGTAAATACAATTCTTGTTTGGATAAAAGCGGATTATAACATCAAAAGTGGGCTCACGGCTGATCACGGCTTTTTAAGTCTCGAACATCGCTTTTCCTTATCTTTGCGGCTCAAAAATAAAATAATGAGTCAAAAAAATATTCGGGTTCGTTTCGCACCAAGCCCTACGGGCCCATTGCATATTGGTGGCCTTAGAACGGCCTTATACAATTATCTTTTTGCCAGGAAAAATGGCGGTAAATTTATCCTGCGCATTGAAGATACCGATCAAACTCGTTTTGTTCCGGGAGCTGAGGATTATATTGTTGAAGCCTTTCAATGGTGTGGCATCGAATTTGACGAAGGAATTACCAAAGGCGGCGATTACGGTCCTTATAAACAGTCGGATCGTAAAGCGATTTATAAAGCTTATGCAGAAGAGTTAATCACTTCAGGACATGCTTATTATGCTTTTGATACAGCGGAAGAACTAACTGCTTTACGCGATAAATATGAGTCGGAGAAGAAGACTTTTACTTATAATGCCGATGTACGGGTACACTTGAATAACTCGTTGGTTTTAAGTGCGGAAGAAACAGAAAAAATGCTTGCTTCAGGCATCCCCTTTGTGGTTCGTTTTAAAATGGAGGAGAACCGTACTGTTCAGATGAACGACCTTATCCGTGGACTTGTCGAAGTTGATACCCGGGTGTTGGATGATAAAGTGTTATTCAAATCGGATGGCATGCCTACTTACCATCTGGCGAATGTGGTGGATGATCATTTGATGGAAATAAGCCATGTCATCCGTGGTGAAGAATGGCTTCCGTCTATGCCTTTACATATTTTACTTTATGAAGCTTTTGGTTGGGATGCACCCGATTTTGCCCACTTGCCTTTGCTGTTGAAACCTGATGGAAAAGGGAAGTTAAGCAAACGTGATGGCGACCGTCTGGGATTTCCTGTTTTTCCGTTGAAGTGGAATGATCCCAAGACAGGAGAAGCTAGCCGTGGCTATCGCGAAGACGGTTATTTTCCGGAAGCTTTCATCAATATGCTGGCTTTGCTGGGATGGAATCCCGGCGACGAACGCGAACTATTTAGCCTGGACGAATTGGCCGAAGCTTTTTCCATTGAAAGGGTTGGGAAGTCGGGTTCACGTTTCGATCCTGAGAAAGCCAAATGGTTCAATCATCAATATATGGTGAAAAAAAACGATGAAGAACTGGCTGATTTGTTTATGCCACTGCTGATTGAAAAGGGTTTCATGAGCGATCGCGATTTTGTAATCAGGGTGGTGAGTTTAGTGAAAGAGCGAGCTCATTTTGTGCATGAACTTTGGGATCAATCGGCTTTCTTTTTTAGAGCTCCGGATGAATTTGACCCCAAAGCGGTAAAAAAACGCTGGAAGGCTGATTCTTATGATCAAATGATGGACTTAAAAAATCTTTTGTCAGGTCTGGATGATTTCTCCGCTACTCATGTTGAGGAAGTAGTGAAAGCCTGGATCGAAGAAAAAGAATACGGAATGGGAGCCGTCATGAATGCTTTCCGTTTGTTGATTGTTGGCGCATTAAAGGGACCACATTTATTTGATATTATCGCCTTGCTGGGGCAGGAAGAAACTTTACGTCGCTTGGAAATTGGTTTGCATGAGTTGGGAAGAAAAGAATAACCACCATTTAGGATGGAGGATTTTCAATGATAATCTCCATTACAAATGGAGATATCTATATGAAAATTTGCATTTGAAATGGCTTTTAAATATTAAATAAAATACTGGAAATGTCAATTATATCAATAGAAGGGATGGAGTTTTTTGCCTACCACGGCTGCTTTAAAGAGGAGCAGGTAATAGGGACCAAATTCCGTTGCGATTTGTTTCTTGAGGTCGACACGACCAAGGCGGAGCAAACCGATAATTTGCAGGATACCGTGAATTATCAGCAAGTATTTCAGCTGGTGAAGTCAGAAATGCTTACAACATCCAAATTATTAGAGCACGTAGGCAGACGAATTGTGAACCGGGTAAAAAATGATTTTCCACAGGTTATGCATGCACGTTTGAAGATCAGGAAACTCAATCCTCCTTTGGGAGGAAAAATGGACTTTGTGAGCCTGGAGTTGGAAGGATAATCCCACTCCAATAATAGGGATTGGAAATTGGAAATAACAAATAATAAAACGACCGACTTTGCGATGAGCTTTGGGTTGATTGTGGGAAGGGCGAAGAAGCAATCTCAAATAAAATGGCAAAAAGCTTTGCATGAGATTGCTTCGTCAGCTTCCGCTAAACCTTCCTGATTTCCTCGCAAAGACGACGTTTTTTTACTTTCTGGAGTAGTATCAAGGCTATGTTTTTACTTTATTAAATGATGATAGTACCCATAAAAATATTATTAGAACCGGACAGCTGTCCCCGATGCGGTGCTGACTTTAGCTGTAGTAAATCAGGAAAATGCTGGTGCTACGCTGTATCCATTTCTGAAAAAGTGCGCGATTTCATTGATGATAAGTATGAAAGCTGCCTGTGTCCGGACTGTTTGAAGGAATTGGCTGGTTTGGAGGATTCTGAATTATTCGATACAAAAGCTTGACGGAAAATTAAATAATCAGTACTTTTGCAGTCCCTTTAAAAAAGGTACCGTGGCCGAGTGGCTAGGCAGTGGTCTGCAAAACCTCGTACAGCGGTTCGAATCCGCTCGGTACCTCTTCTCTAAAGCCTTAAATATTGACAATCAATATTTAAGGCTTTTTTTGTTTTTGAATGTCGAATAAAGATTTTCCGTAGGAATGCCTTTGGCAGACGAATTATGAATTGAGATTTCAAAAATCCTTAACAGAAAGACAGCCAGGAACTATTATCTTGATATTCTTCAATCGGCGAAACCTTGGTTTGAAATTTAAAGGAACTTACAAGCATTGAAATTTCATGTTTTATCGTTTCTAAGCTATCGCGAATTAAGTCTGCCCTAAAACCTTTGGCTCCCAATGCTACAACATAGTCGGCAGAAACCACTTTGCTGATAATTTTTCCTAAATCGACAATTTTACGCTGCGGCATTGTAATATCTAATTTAAAGTCGAGCAAAGAGTTAAAATAATCTGCTGATTTTTCGGTTAAATCGTATGTTTTTAAAAATTCTGAAAGGTTCAACGTTTTTTTCCGGCTCATCAGTTTTAATACCTTTTCCGAAATCTGTGTATAAAGCATCTCGTTGGGACCCTCAAATATCCGAAAAGGCCTGGAATCCAGAATCCCTCTTGAACCCACATTCTCAGCCTTATAGCCATTGCCTCCGAAAAGTTGTGTCAGGGTTTGGGCTGACTCCTGCATCAAGTCGGTAATATAGGCTTTGATGCTGTTGGCTTCGACGGCCGCCGATGCAAGATTGTTTTCAATACCACTGTAGGCGGCACTGCGTGCACACATGGCCGAGCTAATGGTAAAAGCACTCTGAATTTTAGCAATTTGATGACGGACTTCATCCAGTGCCATTAAAGGTTTCCCGCCAACAAAGCGTGAAGTGCTATGTTTTATAGCTTCGTCTAACATCTTACGAATGAAGCCCATTCCCATCCCCGGAAATTGGAAACGGCTCCGGTGCAACAAATCCATCATTAACCTCAGCCCTGTTGATTCTGGCTTTAGTTTGAATTGTGATGGAACCTGGATATCAAGAATATTTTTTCCGTAGGGAATAGGATATAAACCAATGTTGTTATAATATTCTTTCACTTGAATTCTCTGGTTTGGCTGCTGAACATCACAAATAAAAAAATCAATATCCCTATTTAATTCACCCGTTTCCTCTTTATTACGCGAAGTAATTAACCAATAGTCGGCCATCCCCGTTAAGCCTTGCCAGTGTTTGATTCCTTTTATATGATAATTTGAACCTATCTTAACATTAGAAGTTTGCATATTTAAAGCGTCGCTTCCGTGATCGGGTTCTGTTATCATTAGTCCACCCATATTTTGTTGGGTAAGAAATCTATTAAAAAGGTCTGCTTTAACGGATTCTTGTGCGTATTTTGCCACCGGTTCAAGGAATAGGACCATGCTGATGCCAAGAGTTAAAGATAAAGGAAGCGATTCGTACGAAGCTGTATCGAGCAAGCCTAAGCATTCTTTTACCTGAACTCCTCTACCGCCATATTCTTTTGGAATAGCAACTGACAGCGGATTTTTTGCCATAATATCCCGCAAAACCAATGCAGGAAATCCTCTTTTCTGGATGAATTTTTCGATATTGTCCCTTTCGTAAAAAACACTTTTTAATGTTTTTTGAAAGTCGTTGAGAAAGGCTGTAAAAGAATTTTGTTGCACGATATTAGAAGATTGCATTTGCAGATGGTTATAATTGATTAGAACTTTAAAGAGAACCTTTTTAGTGAAAGGCTAGTAGAAATTTTACCGGAAAAGAGAATAGGGCAACCTTATGTGCCTAATTGCTGACATCGAAATCTGATTAACAATTAAAGTCATAAGATCGTCTGCTCAGATGCTCTGTTTTCCGGATTCAAAGATATAATAAAATGCACTACATAAAATAATCTTCTAAGCCACCGAATGCTTTGTAAGCCAATATACACCCTTAAGTAATTGAGATTTAGAATAAAATCAGCGATCATTTGCATTTATCGAAAATTATAGGCTAAATTTACGAGCCGTTATTGGCCATAAACCCGATTATGAAAGAAATAACAAATCGACACATATCTCTATTTGGCTGCTTTTTGGCAAGAATCCCAAAGGGCAGCTTAATGAAGAAATAATCGATAGTAGTTATCCAATCGTTGGCAGCAATGCGGTACGATATAAGAACAAATTAACTAATGAAGCAACAAATAATAATATTAATAATATTCTTTTTTTTTATGAGTAATGTGCAAGCACAACTGGAAAAATCAATTTTTGCTGTTGTAAAGATTTCATATAATACGCCAGGTGAAACCCCTGTGACTGGTGGCATTTGTGGCAGTGCTTTTTTAATAAATGATTCAACAGCAATTACTGCAAATCATGTTCTAAATCCAAATAATTACGCTCCAAATCCAGGTTTTAAATTTGTTCAATATTGGTTGTTAAGTCGAGATAATAGTTTAATAATACCGCTTTCGGTAGTCTATCTTGAACCAATAGAAGAAATTGAAACCACCATTATAAAACTTCCTGACCATATAAAATGTACTGCAAAAATTTCTGAAACATCACCAAATATTGATGACCCAGTGCGTAATTATGGACATCTAATCAATATGCCGATAAAACAGGCTCATTGGAATAATAATCTTTTAGTAATCGATGATTTTAGTTTAAATAATAGTTCATCAGACAGTACTGGAACAATTGTAGATATAAAAAATGTAACAATAAATGCAAACGATGTAAAATTAAAAGACATTAAAGTAATTCAACCGTCTTTCAAGGCCAATGTTGGAATGTCTGGCGGTCCATTAATATCTAATAATAAAATAATAGGAATGATGTCATTTGGTTTACCAGCCGATGAAGATATAAAAGATATAGTTTTTGCGATATCAATAGATAAAATAATGGATAGATTGAAATAAAGGAAAGCTGCTAACAAAACCAATCTGGCAAGACTTCCGGCAAAGGTTTGTGTGTTGGCAGGTCTTGTGCCTAAATTGTTTCATGTCTGGTGATAGCAGTACCATTTCAGATCAAAACGGTTTGTAGATAAGTAATAATCATTTTTTTTGCATTAGAAATGCAATACTAAATGCGCCCGCGTTGCAAACGCGGACGAGAAAGAGAGCCTTTTTAATGAAAGGCTAGTAGAAATTTTACCGGAAATGAGAATAGGGCAACCTTATGTGCCTAATTGCTGACATCGAAATCTGATTGACAATTAAAGTCACACGATCGTCTGCTCAGATGCTCTGTTTTCCGGATTCAAAGGTATAATAAAATGCACTACATAAAATAATCTTCTAAGCCACCGAATGCTTTGTAAGCCACTATTCACCCTAAAGTAATTGAGATTTAGAATAAAATCATCGATCATTTGCATTTATCGGAAATTATAGGCTAAATTTACGAGCCGTTTGTGGCTATAAACCCGATTATGAAAGAAACAACAACAAATCAACGCATATCTCTATTGGCTGCTTTTTGGCGAGAAACTCAAAGGCAGCTTAATGAATAAATAATCGATTTAGCAGTTATCCAATCGTTATGCGCAATTAATATTAAATAGAAAATCCAGAAAGCAATGAGTTTAGTTATTGCCAAAAAAAGCGAAAATGATATATATTTAATTAGTGACACTAAACTGTCAGAATCAAATGATGAAAAGCTGGTTACTAAGCTAGAAGACAACATTTTAAAAATTGTTATAATAAATTCGCAGCTAGTATTTGCTTTTGCCGGTGCAGTTTCTGACGCAGAAGTAACATTAGAAAGAATTAGTAACATATCGGATATTAATTCCATAAGAAATATATTACTAGAAAGTCATATTAAATCCTATAGAGATAATGATTATTCGGTAGAATTTATATTGGCTATTGGTAATCCTGATTTTAATTTAGTTGAATTTAAAAATGGCAAACAATTAGATGTTAAGAACTCATGGTTAGGCTCTCAAAAAGCATTTAACCTTTATCAATCTTACTTTTTAGGGAAGGACAAACAAAACCAAAGTAAAAGGGAAACTCCTAAGAGCAAGTCAACTAAAACTCCAGAAATTAATATTGTGATGGATTTATCTGTTACCCACTCACCTTCTAATCAAGATAAAACAAATCACTCTTATTCAGATTCCTATTCCAAATCATTATCTGCAATGAAAAGAATCATTGAATCTGGTATTGTTTCAGAAGTTGGAGGATTTTATTTACCTGTTGCATATTATGAAAACAAATTTCAATATATGCTTTACTCCACAATTTTTTCAGCAAATCAAACGATTCCTATAACTAAGCCACGAATGTCATTTGTTATCCCTTTTGGCTCAGCTGAACAAGGCGCATATAATGTAACTTTAAACCCTATTAAAGACAAAATAGGTAATGAGCATGTAACTTTTCATTTCAATATTGGCAAATTGGGGTTAGTTTATAAAAGAAGTAATTCAGGACTACCTCGTCCGTCAGTATTTCCTGAACATGATGCCATTGATTTCTCTTTTGAATTGCAGAAAAAGTTTCAGTTGGAAGAGCCACCTGGATTCTCCTTAGGGTGTGGATTAGATGATTATGGAATCAATGCTGACAAATATATAAAGCTTGGATTAAATGACATCGCATTAGAAAGATTGAACTGGGGAATACTTAAAAACAAGAAAAATGTTAACCTTTGGAAGTTATATCGCTCAAGAGCTTTTCTTTACTTTAACATGCAAAACTTTCCCTTGGCTATTCTTGATTTTAATAAGGTTTTATCTTATGAATCCATAAGCAACCATGAGCAACTATATAAATTAAGAGGAGATTCATATTCACATACAGGGAAGTACCTTAATGCGATTGGTGACTATACTAAGTGCTTAGCTTTAAATAGTAATAATTCATCAGTTTATTTTAATAGAAGTGCTAATCATTTCAATTTCGCTATAAAATCAAACTCTAAGCGCAACTTACAATTAGCTATCAATGATCTACAAATGGCAGGAAATCTAGGATATGATATGTATCAAATTATTATTCTTAAAAATAAAATTAAAATTCATTTGAATAACTTGCAATAGAAGATCAAATGGAAAAAGCGCATAACAACAAATATAGTGCATGCCGCAGTTAGTGGTACATAGACAAAGAATTATTAAATTTGAACGATAGTGAAACCAAAGAAAATTATTGAATAAAGTGCGGCACGCACCATATTCAAACCGTTAGCTACAACCCTGACTAACCACTATACAAATATTACAATTCAAAAAACTGAAACAACATCCACTCATTGTGTTTGAATTTTATAATTTTGCAAAATGAAAAAAAGTGAAGATTTAAACGCATTTTACCACAGGATAAAATATAAGCCTAATGAGGACGTGTCCTCTAGCAAACCCCATATCAATGTTTTTGAACGGGCAGCATGCATGGGAAGCCACAATTATTCAAGAAGGGATTATTATAAAGTAACCTTGGTATTTGGAGAAGGGAGACTTGACTATGCCGACAAAAGTATCCATATAGACAGGCCGGCTTTAATGTTTTCTAATCCGCTCATTCCCTATAATTGGCAGAGTCTTTCTGAAGAACAGGCTGGTTGGTTCTGCATTTTCAACGAGTTTTTTGTTAAACATCGGGATGAGCTACTGACCGACCTTCCGATGTTCCAGTTAGGCAATGATAAGGTCTATTTTCCTGATAAAAATTCTATAATGGAAATATCAGATTTATACCGGAAAATGATGGTAGAAAATGAAAGTGATTATATCTACAAACAAGATATCCTGCGCAATTACCTACACCTGATTATTCATTATGCGCTTAAGATGGAACCTGCAAAAAACTATGAGCAAACACAAAATGCCGCTTCCCGTATAACTTCACTCTTTATGGAATTGTTGGAGCGTCAGTTCCCTATTGACTCTATGCAGAACCAACTGAGACTAAAGTCTGCTAATGATTATGCTTGTCAGCTTTCTGTGCATACTAATCATCTCAACAGAGCGGTAAAAGAAGTGACAGGGAAAACCACGACCGAACATATTGCCGGTCGCATCATCATTGAGGCAAATGAACTGCTTGTCCATACCGGTTGGCCGGTCGCGGAAATTGCCTATTGTCTTGGATTTGAGTATCCCGCTTATTTCAATAATTTTTACAAAAAAGCAACAGGGATGACACCAAAGGAAGCGAGAATAAAAACTGTTTGAATTTTATAATTTTTGGCTTGAATCTTCTTATTTTCCCAAGAATAGTCTAACTAATTTTGTCCTGTAATCATTCAAACAATCATTATGAAATATAGAACATTAGGAAAAACAGATGAACAGCTTTCTGCCATTGGATTAGGCTGTATGGGTATGTCGCATGTTTACGGTGAAAGAAATGATGAAGAAAGTATTGCCACTTTGCACAAAGCACTGGATCTGGGGATTAACTTTTGGGACACCGCCGATTTCTACGGAGGTGGCGAGAATGAAAAGCTCATTTCAAAAGTACTGAAACCCAACAGGGACAAGGTCTTTATTGCTACTAAATTCGGTTTTAAATATAGTGATAAAAATTTTCTCGCCAGCAATTTTGACGGTTCTCCCGAATATATGCGAAAGGCCGTGGAACTGAGTCTGCAACGATTGGGTATCGAAACCATTGACCTGTATTATGCCCACCGTGTGGATCCGAACGTGCCGATTGAAGAAACCGTAGGGGCTATGGCAGAACTCGTCAAAGAGGGGAAAGTGCGTTACCTGGGACTTTCAGAAGCATCCGTTACCAATATCAAAAAAGCGAATGCCGTACATCCCATTTCGGCCTTGCAAAGTGAGTATTCGCTCTTGACAAGAGATGTGGAGAAGAAAGTTCTGCCCGAAATCACTGCCATGAGCATCACACTTGTTCCATTCTCCCCGTTGGGAAGAGGAATGTTTACGGAGAATTTCAATGTGGACAATATTGCCAAGAATGATATCCGCTTGGGCTTGCCGCGTTTTCAGGGAGAACATTTGATCAATAACCAGAACCTGATGAAAGTGCTGGATGAATTTGCTCATGGCAAAAATATCAATACCGCTCAACTGGCATTGGCATGGATACTGGCGAAAGGCGAAAACATCATCCCAATTCCCGGAACAAAAAAACGCAAATACCTCGAACTGAATGCTAGCGCGGCGGATATTGAATTTACGGCAAATGAAGTAGCGGAAATTGAATCTATCATTGCTAAGTATCCCAATATCGGTGACCGTTATCCTGAATCGGCAATGAAATTGGTAGACAGAGACTGACAAAAAATATGAACTATATATCAATTAAGTCTCAATAAGTTCATTTGTCCCGTACCATCTCTCTTCCTCGTTTGGAACGAGGAAGGATTTATCCCAAACATTTGCAATGTTCTGTTTTGAGAAAAGTCTAAATTGTTTCATGTCCGGTGATAGCTATACCATATTCAGATCAAAACGGTTTGTAGATACGTAATAATCGATTTTTTGCATTAGAAATGCAAGACTAAATGCGCCCGCGTTGTACTTGTCTGCCTGGGCACGAAACGCGGACGAGAAAGGGGTTCGAAGCTAATGAATTTATTTATGGACTATTTATTAACTCAAGGTTTTAGTTCCTGCTACTTGTGGACTACAAACGAACCAGAGATTGCTGCTTTCTTATATCGGAAACACGGATTTGTCCTAAATCAAGAAAAGAAATCTTTGGAAATTGGAAAACAATTGATTGAACAAAAATATATCTTTCAATGATGACTAAAAATGATAATTTCAGTAAACAAGCTCAATACTACGCCAAGTATAGACCAAGCTATCCAAAAGAAATGTATCTACAGATTATGGCATACGTCAAGGAAAGGGCTTGCGCTTGGGATTGCGGAACAGGTAATGGCCAGGTCGCAGTCGCTTTATCGGAATTTTTTAAAACTATATATGCAACAGATATCAGTTTCGGACAGCTACAAAATTCTTACAAAAAAAATAATATCCATTATTCCCAAAGTTCAGCCGAAAGTGTAGTATTTAAAGAGAATACATTTGACCTTGTTACAATTGCTCAGGCAATACATTGGTTTGATTTTTCAAGGTTCTATCAAGAAGTGAATAGGGTATTAAAGAATAACAGCATCATAGCGGTAATAGGCTATGGCAAGCTACAAACAGATGAATCTGTCAATCAAAAATTATCCGATTTCTTTGAAGAAATGTTTGGTTTGTATTTCACCAAAAACCGAAAATACGTTGATGAACAGTATAAAACCATCCCTTTCCCATTTGACGTAATTGGCGAATATGAGTATATGTCTACATATAATTGGGAGTTGCAAGATTTGCAAGGATATTTATATTCTTGGTCATCTGTCCAGCGATTTATTGATGACAAGGGCAAAGATCCGACTGTGAAATTAATTAATTCCATTTCAATAAATTGGGAAAACTCAAAAGAAGTAAGGTTTCCAGTATTTCTAAAGCTCGGTAGAATTAAAAAGCCAGCTGCTAACAATTAAGTCCCTCTCTCTTCCTCGTTTGCAACGAGGAAGGATTTATCCCAAACATTTGCAATGTTATTTTTTTGAGCAAAGTTTAAATTGTTTCATGTCCGGTGATAGCTATACCATTTAAGATCAAAACGGTTTCTAGATATGTAATAATCGATTTTTTGCATTAGAAATGCAATACTAAATGCGCCCGCGTTGCAAACGCGGACGAGAAAGGATGATGACGGCAGTAATGGGCATTGTAGATCTTTTAAAAAAATATTCAGATAAGAACTTTGAAACGCTTGGTTTAAAATCTGGACAGACGGTAATAGATTATGGCTGTGGCCCTGCCCGATATATTCGAAACGCATCAGAAGCAGTAGGCAAATCTGGCAAAGTAATAGCAGTGGACATACACCCTCTTGCCATTAAAAATGTAAAATAAATGAATCAGGCATATTAAGAATTTTGCAGGAAACGGATGCTCATGTTAGATGCATGAAAAATAATTGAGGTATTGTCTTCGCTTAGCGAAGACTTTTCCTGATAAAGATATTCTCTACGCATTGAGTTGAGAATTAAGCTGGACACATTTCAAACGATCATGTATCTTTAAGGATAAGCCAACACTTCAGGTCTTTTTGCTTACAGTCAAAAGAGCCAAGCCGGCAAGATTTTCCAAAAAACGCCAGAATTTTGTTTTATCGGCATTTTTTAGATTTCTAATATTCGCCAGAATATTGTATCTTTGGCAATAATTTGTTTTTTATGCCGAAAATAATTGAAAATAGATTAATAGAAGAGTTTAAGGATAGGGTTTCGTTCAGTCGTGAAGAACTGTTAGCTTTCTTTCGGAATTATGAACCCGACTTAAAAGAAGGAACATTCGGTTGGAGAATCTATGACCTTAAGGATAGGAATATTCTCAAATCTCTAAGAAGAGGTCTTTACTCTATTTCATATAAACCAAAATACAATCCTGTCCTATCTCCCGAACTAATCAAACTTACAAGGAAGATGCTGGAAAAATATCAAGAGATAAAATATTGCATTTGGGAAACGGATTGGCTAAACGAGTTTTCGCTACATCAATCTAGCAAACGCATACTCATCATTGAGATTGAAAAAGATTTTGTGGAGTCACTATACTATCATCTAAAGGACAATTTCAATCACGACTTATACGTCAATCCAGATAATAAAGTAATTGACTTTTACATATCCGAAAGCAATTATCCGGTAATTATCAAAAAACTAATTACCCGGTCTCCAATTGGTAAAAGAATTGAAAACAAGGTAAAACTATCAACTCCATTACTGGAGAAGATGCTTGTCGACCTGTATATAGAGGAAAAACTATTCTATTTCTGTCAAGGCTCGGAACTCGTGCATATTTATGAGAATGCCATTAAAAATTACACAATCAACTTTACCAAGCTATTCAGCTATGCTAAAAGGAGAGAAAGAGAAAAAGAGATTAAATCTTTCATTATGAATAATATGGGCTATCTAATAAATGACATAATTGATGATTAGCGAAAAGTGCTTTACAAATGAATGGCTAGAATCATTTAAGAAACAAAAGGGACATAGATTGATACAGACTAATATCCTGGAAAAGATGATCTATGCTCTTCACCTTCTTGAGCAGCTGCAAAACCATGGACTTGAATTTGTCTTCAAAGGTGGTACCAGTTTGGTGCTTTTGCTTGAAGAAGGTAGTCGTTTTTCTATTGACATTGATATCATCTGCAATACTGAACAGAAGGAGCTTGAATTGGTATTGAATAAAATCGTTGATAGCTCAAATTTCACTTCTGTTATCCTTGATGAAAAAAGAAGCTACAAACCAGGGGTCCCCAAAGCTCATTACGCATTTGGATTTGAATCTGTATTCAACACTAACGTTTCAGGTAAAATTTTACTTGATGTATTGGTGGAAAATCCAATCTATCCTGAGCTTGTTGATCGTGCTATTCAGACCAAGTGGGTTGAAATAAATGGAACTGTAGTGGTCAAAACACCTTCTATTGACGCCATTACAGGCGATAAACTAACTGCTTTCGCACCTAATACAATTGGAATTCCCTACCACAAAGGCGAGGAATCCTTCAGCATGGAGATTTGCAAACAGCTATTTGATTTAAGTAGGCTCTTTGAAAGGATCTCAAATATGGAAATTGTAGCAAAAAGCTTTGAAGCCCATGCTGCAAAAGAATTTATTTACCGTAAAAATGAAAATAACAAAATAGAGCTCACTCCTGAAATGGTTCTTCAAGACACCATTGGCACCTGTCTAATCATAACCAAACGAGAAACAAATAAAGAAGAACCGGCAAAATCAAGGTTCAAATTACTGCAAGATGGGATAAGAGCCTTTGGAACAGGGTACTTAATGTCCGGTAATTTCCGGATTGAAGATGCGGTAATAGCCTCTGCTCGGGTAGGGTACTTAGCAACCAAATTATTGGTTGGTGATCTAAGCCCGATCGCCTATTACAAGGGTGAGGATATTCAACCGCTCATAATTGAAGATCAGAAATGGGTCTTTCTAAATAAGCTAAAGAAGCAACCAGATAAATCTTCTTACTACTATTGGTACCAAACGGTACAACTTTTAGAAACGAAAAAGCGGGACTAAAAAACCATTAGAAGATTAACCACAGGGTACTTATAAGCTCATTTGCAATTCACACAAGATCCGCTACGCCCAAAGTAGCCGAAGAGTATTCTTAGCCCAACGCACATGATGCAAAGAATAAAGCAAGATAGTCGGATCTCCTGCTTTCTCTAGTCGATGGAGTACAAAAAAAGAAGCTGTCTCCTAAGGAAACAGCTTCTAATGAGATTATTAGTGGCTTATTCTCCTCTTTTAAATACAATAGAAGTAACGGTTACATCATCGCCACCCATATTGATGGTGAGGCCATAAGGTTTGTCTTCATTGATTTTTATTTGGGCATCGCCGGCTTTTCCGGTGAGCTGTTGCCAGATAGTAACCGCCTGGTGAACGCCGGTTCCTCCGGTGGGATGTCCCCATCCAATTAAACCGCCGGTAGTATTGAAAGGCAATTCCCCATTGCGGCTGGTTTTGCCTGCTGCAACATAATCGGCTCCTTTGCCTTTGGCTGCCAATCCCAATGCTTCCACAGCCAGGATGCCGGCAATGGAGAAACAATCGTGGGTTTCCACCGTCCCTAACTGGTCGATGGTGATTCCGGCATTTTCTAAAGCCTGATGGGCAGCAAATTTGATGGTTTCCAACTCGGTTAAGTCGGTGGGATCGGTGGTGATGTCGCGGACAGCATGTCCAAAGCCCATGACTTCGACAGCATCTTTTTTGTCCACACCAATACGTTTCAGTCCTTCTTCAGAACAAATGGCAATGCCCGAAGCGCCATCTGAAACTTTGGAGCAGTCGAGCACCGTCAGATGGTCCACAAAAGTTTTTCCATTGGGCTGCATCTTTAAAGCAGTGGCATAAGGATCGGGATTGGTATTATGGTATTCCTGAGCCGTTGGATCGAGTCTTGCATTTTCGATGGCGTTGGCATACCAGCGAGCCATTCCTTTACGGGAGGGCTCATAGCCATATTTCTCATAATAAGCACCGGCACGATCGCTAAACTGTCCGGGGAAGAAGTAGGCATGGCCTTTTTTTCTTTTCTGAAACCAGCCGGCTAAGGCAAGAATATCGGCACCATAAATGGCTTTTACAGTATTTTGCACTTCGAAACCCATAGATAAAACCACTTCAGAGGTTTCGGCAAGTACCTGCCGTATGCCGGTTACCAGCGAAAGCCCGCCGGAGGCACAGGCTCCTTCAACACGGACTGCCGGTTTCATGCTTAGTCCTTTGTCTATCATGGGAATAAAACCATCCAGATGCCCTTGTTTGTTGAAGCGGCCTGCCATAAAATTGCCAATTACCGATTCGTCCACATTTTGGGCTCCGCCGATTTGCGTTAAAACGCCTTGCCCCGCTTCTTTGATATAATGTTCAATACCCGGACGGGCTTTCCGTGGGTTAAATTCTTTCCGGCCGGTACCTAGAGAAACGGTATTATAACCGGCGGTCATATATATTTTTCTTCTTAACTTTTTCATGATGCAATTTTTTTAATCGAAATAGTTATTGATTGGGCCAAAGGCATGATAAAATCCCGTGAGCATCACCGTATTTACATCCTCTTCGTTATTGGCAACCTTGTCGGCAACCAGTTTTAGACCTATTTCTTTAGAGCGTTTTCCATAACGCAGAGCCAGAGTAGCACCCAGTGTGTCTGTTGTTTTTAGCTCGTTAAAGAACTTGCTGAAAACCTCTTCTTTGTTTCTCATGCGCATGGTGGCTTTCCATGGCACTACCGATTCGGGGAGCTTGCCAAGCAGTTTGTCAGCCTCGTCCTGGAAGGTGCTAAAGTCGACATACGTTTTATTCTCACTATCCCATACGGCTATTGGTTTGCCTCCATTGTATTTAAGAAAACCATCTTTTTGAGCTCCGCTGGAAAACTGTCCTCCTTTTATCCCTTGTGCTATCATTGTGTCAAGCAAAGCGCTGTGCAGGTCTTCGTCCTTCACAAAGGGATCCATAACGTTGAGGATAAACTTCATCACGTCTACACCCACATAATCCATCAGTTGGAAAATACCCATGGGACGAATCAGATATTCCTGACTAATTTTATTGAGAAGATAAATGGTTTTGTATAAGGGTAGTTTTTGCTCTGATGCCAGGGTTTCGGCTTCTTTTATTCCGTGCAGGCCATCGCGCATAAAGTGTCCGTTGCCGATAAATCCGGCAAAATCATTGGAAGGGACAACGATTTTCTTAAGATTTTTGGCATATTGGTATGCAAAATCAACGACTTCTTTTTTGGTGTTGTCAGTTTTAATAAGTTCAACCAGACGCTGTATGGCGGGAGGATTATAAAAATGGAATCCTATGACACTTCCCTCCATTTGTGCTTCATCATCAATTAAATGAATAGGCACGGAAGAGGTGTTTGTAAAGAACCATACATCTTTGGGGTTATGTTGTTTAATCTGAGTAAACAACTTGACTTTCAGGTCTTTGTTTTCGTTTACGGCTTCAAATACAATGTTAGAACGATAGGCTGCTTCCATAGCCGTTGTGGGGCGTACAATGTTTAGTACGGTATTAATATATTCATCGATTATGTCATAATTCTCGATGAGGTCTTCGCGGTCTGCATAAATTTCTCTCAACCAAACGGCTTTCTTTTCTGCGATTTTGCGGACTTGAACCCGCAGGTAGTTCATCAAGCCGGCCAAGGCTTCATCTGATACGTCGATGGCGTTCAGCACAAAGGTTTTTCCTTTGTTTTCGGGCAGTAAGGAGCGGTCGGCCATTTCAACGGCAGTAAGCAGTAAAATACCGCTACCCATTTTGCCTGCTGCACCCAATACCGAAATGTTTTGTAATCTTTCGTCGTAGGTCATATTGTTATTTTTTTTATGATTTTAATTTAAGTCGGATTTGGAAACCGGAAGACCGAAGACCAAAACCGGGGTAAAACTATTTTCTTTTCTTTTTCATTCGTTAATTAAAATTGACTACCCGCGCAATTATTATCCAATTTAGAGGGTAGGCATTTTCCACCCCCACCAACCCACAAGGCCATACGCCCCCCGCGAGCAGGGGATATGGTTTCAAGCAAGCCCACGGCTATTCATGTTATGCCCCGTTGGGGTATTTAAATCATCACCCTCCCGATAAAAATACGGGACAAGTTGTGTTTTAAAAAAATTCATGGATGTTTCATCACTATTATTAACATTATTCAAAATCTACATTTACTATTTCGTTCTCCTTCTTCAAATTATTTTCCCGTCTTCCATCTTCTGACTTCTGACTTCAAGCCTCCTTCACCACTCTGGTTTTCTTTTCTCCAAAAAGGCTTTCATTCCTTCGCGGCCTTCACTATCGTTTCCGAAGAGGGAACCAAAAGCTTCGGCTTCCAGTGCTGCACCTTCGTCAAGATTCATTTCATAACCTTCGCGTACCACCCGTTTCATCTTTTTGATGGCTTGGGGACCTTTAGAAGCGATGTTTTTTGCAATTTTCATACTTTCTTCCAGGAGTATTTCCGGTTCTGCCACTTTTTGAACAAGGCCAAGGCGCAGCGCATCTTCAGCACCGATGATATCGGCAGTCATGAGCAGATAAAGTGCATTCCCAAGATTGGTGAGTCGCGACAAACGTTGTGTGCCGGCATAACCGGGGATGAGTCCCAGGTTTACTTCGGGTTGTCCAAACTTGGCCTTAGTGCTGGCAATACGAAAATCGCAGGCCATAGCAAGTTCCATCCCTCCTCCTAATGCAAATCCATTCACCGCGGCAATAACCGGAATGTCAAGCTTTTCGAGGCTTTGAAAGGTGTGCTGTCCGAGGCGTGAAAAGGCACTGCCTTCATCCTGGTTTTTGTTTACCATTTCAGCTATGTCGGCCCCGGCAACAAAAGCTTTTCCTTCACCGGTTATCAGCATTACTTTTACTTCCGTTCTGTTTTTTAAGGAAGCAATCAGCACGTCCATCTCATGAAAAAATTGTGTGTTTAGGGCATTCATGGCTTTCGGCCGGCTGATGCGTACCAATAGAACGCCTTCCTGCAATTCGGTCTGTAATATTTGATTGTCCATTTTTAATAATTTGATTATCCAAATTTAGCAAATAATAGAATTTGAAGGCTGCTGAAAAGTGTATAATTGATGCCTTTTTAAGTTAAAAAACATTAATCATCTGATAATATGGTGTTTACATTATTTATGCTTGCTTATTTGTAGTTCAGTCTAGATAAGCTTAATTGGAGTGCCTAAAGTTTGGAGTGCCTAGAGTTTGGGGTGCCTGCCATACGTGCAAATCGGTTTCTTCGAGCGAAGACGCTCGAAGCGGAGTTGGGGTTTTGTTTGACAAAAACTCCAAACTTTAGGCACTATAGGCATTCCGGGCACTTTATTTGTGGCAGGGATGATAACGACAGCCGGTGGAAGTCGGGGGCTTGGTTTTTGCAGGTGTAGGGGCAAAGCCCCGAAATGTAAAAGCACAGGGTGAAGTGAAGTGAAACCCTGTGTCAAAAATAGTAATTGATGCAAACCCTGAAAGGGTGGTAGTCACCCTCCAGACACCAACATGGGAGCGTTTTCTCAGTACAGAAAAATATTAATCCCACACATAACGTTCATCAAAATCTATGCTATATTCCTTGAAAAAATTCCGTAATTCATCCTTGAACAATGTCTTCTTATGATGTTCAGGTTGGTTTAGGATGTATTTTTCAACAACCTTCACCTTTGATGAACTCACAGAAAAAGCTGCACATCCTCCTTGCCAGGAAAAATTAATAATGCCCTGTTTTTTAATCCATTTCGAAGAAGAAGTTTTAATTTTTGAAATTATTTCGGCAATAGTAACTGTCCTGGGCAATGTGCACAAAACATGCAGGTGATCTGAGTTGGCATAGATTTCATTTACATAAGAGCCAATATTTGATAATGTTCCTGTAATGTATGCGTGTAATTCTTTTCGAATTACATCTGTGATTAACGGAACACCATTTTTCGTGGAAAATACGCAGTGTATATATACTTTTGATAAACTTTGTGGCATAATATTAATTATCTGCCGGACTTTCAGCCCTAAAAACGTTAATGTTTAATTCCACAGGGCTCCGTTGCACTTTGCCCTGTGCTATTACATTTCATCCCTTCGGGATTTTTTGCTAAGTTAATAATTATCTTCAGCACATCTAAATACAAGGTGTCTGTTGGCAGAGTCCCTGTCTGGTTCAAGTCATGGCAAGGCGTGGCGGGCAAGCTGACTTGGCCTGTGATAAAATACTATTGCCAAAAAACAATATCTTTGCAGCCTGATATTTGACAGTGAAATCGACGGAATTTCTTAAATATTTTCAACAACATCCCAAGTATGCAGCGGTGGAAAAGGCTTTGCAAGGGGGTGAAGAACATCTTTTTCTGAAAGGGATGGTGGGATCGGCCACTGCCGTTATGCTGGCTTCGCTTTTTGATCAGGCCGGGAAACAACAGCATTTGGTGGTGTTGCCCGATAAAGAACAAGCGGCTTATTTTTATAACGACATGGAGGCCTTATTGGCTGATGCCGGATTAGATCATAATAAAAAGCGGGTGTTGTTTTATCCCACCACTTACAAAAGGCCTTATGAGCCGGAGAAGCTGGATAGTGCTTACGAATTATCGCGCACCGAAGTATTGAAACGGTTTTTAAACGATGAGCGAAAGACCATTGTGGTTAGCTATCCGGAGGCCTTGTCGGAAAAGGTGGTTACTAAATCCTACCTAACCAAAAACATGTTGAAACTTCATAAAGGGGAGGAAGTTTCGCTGGACTTTCTGACTGATTTATTGCTGGAGTTTGAATTTGAAACGGTGGATTTTGTGGCTGAACCGGGCCAGTTTGCCATTCGTGGTGGGATAGTGGATGTTTTTTCCTATTCAAACGATCATCCTTTCCGTATCGAATTTTTTGGCGATGAAGTGCTTTCCATGCGGACTTTTGACCCGGTTAGCCAGCTTTCGTTGCAAACCCTAAACAGGATTAGCTTACTTCCCAATGTTCAGAACCGGAAGCTAAAAGAAAACAGGATTAGTTTTATGGATTACATCCCGTCAAAGACATTTTGGTGGCTGGCAGGCGTAGACTTCGTCCATAAGCGTATTGTTCAGGAATATGAAAAAGCCTTAAATACTTTTGGTGCACTGTCCGATGAATTGGAAGCCATGCCGCCGGAGGAATTATTTATCAATGGGAGTTATTTTATTGATAAACTTCAGCAGTTTGTAACGCTGGAATTTGGCCCGGATCGTCCTTTTATGGATGGAGAAGTGGTGTCATTTCAACAGCTGCCTCAACCGGCTTTTAATAAAAAGTTTGATTTGCTCCAAAGCGATTTATTGCAAAAAGGCAAAGATGGATTTAATTCGTTTATCCTTTCTTCAAATCCCAAGCAAATAGATCGGCTTCATGCTATTTTTGAAGATATGCAGGAGACAGATCATCCGGCACATGCTCAATTTAATCTACTGAATTTCAGCTTGAGTGCCGGGTTTATTGATAAGGACATAAAAATCCTTTGTTATACGGATCATCAAATATTTGAACGTTATCATAAATTCCATTTACGCGAAGGCTTCGGTCGCAAAGAGTCGATTTCCATCAAGGAACTTTATGATTTGCAGCAGGGAGATTTCGTCACGCACATTGACCATGGCGTTGGCTGTTTTGATGGCTTGCAAGTTATCGACAACAATGGCAAAAAGCAGGAAGCGATTCGTTTGATTTATAAGAATGATGATATTCTTTACGTGAGTATTCATTCTTTACATCGCATTTCGAAATATATTGGCCGTGACGGGACGCCACCGGTATTGAACAAATTAGGGTCGGGGGCATGGACCCGCTTGAAAAGTAAAACCAAATCAAGGGTGAAAGACATCGCCCGCGATTTAATTAAACTGTATGCCCAACGAAAAGCAGTGGAAGGTTATCGCTTTATGCCGGATACTTATCTCCAAAATGAATTGGAAGCCAGTTTTATTTATGAAGATACGCCCGATCAACTTAAAGCTACGCAAGATATTAAGCGCGATATGGAGGAGGCACACCCCATGGATCGCCTGATATGTGGGGATGTGGGTTTCGGTAAAACCGAAGTGGCCATCCGGGCAGCTTTCAAAGCGGTGGCCGATAGTAAGCAGGTGGCCGTATTGGTTCCAACCACCATTTTAGCACTGCAACATTTTAAAACTTTTAGTGACAGGTTGAAAGATTTTCCGGCAAAGGTGGATTATATCAATCGGTTTAAAAGTCCAAAACAACAAAAAGAAAGCCTTCAAAAATTGCGGGAAGGCAAAATTGATATCCTCATTGGCACCCATCGTATCCTGAGTAAAGATGTGGAATTTAAAGATATGGGTTTGTTTATTGTGGATGAAGAGCAAAAATTCGGGGTCGCTGCCAAGGAAAGAATTCGTCAAATGCGAACCCATGTGGATACACTCACCCTAACCGCTACACCGATCCCGCGAACTTTACAATTCTCGCTCATGGGGGCACGCGACCTCTCGATAATTAATACGGCACCTGCCAATCGTTATCCGGTTCAAACGGAATTAAGTTCGTTTAATCTTCATGGTATCCGCCAGTCCATCGACTATGAAATTTCCAGAGGGGGACAGGTGTTTTTTGTACACAACAGGGTGCAAAATATCATGAATGTGCATGAAATGTTGACTAAGTTTGTCCCCGGAGTGCGAATAGGTGTTGCGCATGGTCAGATGGATGGAAAAACCCTGGAAAAAACCATGCTCGATTTCGTCAATGGGTTGTATGATATTTTACTGGCCACCACCATTATAGAATCAGGACTTGACATCCCTAATGCCAACACCATTATCATTAATGATGCACAGAATTATGGTTTGAGCGACTTGCATCAACTACGAGGAAGGGTAGGCCGGACCAACAAAAAGGCATTTTGCTATTTGCTGACCCCTCCGCTGGCGTCTTTGGCGGAGGATGCCCGAAAGCGACTAAAAGCCATTACTGAATATGCTGATTTGGGCAGTGGTTTCAATATCGCCATGCGCGATTTGGATATCCGGGGGGCAGGTAATATTTTGGGTGCTGAGCAAAGTGGTTTTATCTCTGAAATTGGTATCGAAATGTATCAAAAAATCCTTGATGAAGCCTTGATGGAATTGAAGGAAACAGAATTTAAATCGCTGTTTCCCAAAGATGAGAAACAAAAGGATTTTGTTAAAGAATGTCAATTAGAGACGGATCTCGAAATACTTATCCCCGATTCGTATATACAAAGCATTGCTGAACGTTTGACGATTTATAAACGGCTGGAAGGGATTAAAAAGGAAGAAGAACTGGAGGTGTTCCGGCAGCATCTGGTGGATCGTTTCGGTGCCATACCCGAGGAAACCGAAGCCCTCATTGTCACCGTTAAATTGCGGTGGATGGCACAGCATTTGGGATTTGAAAAAGTAGTGCTTAAATTCAATAGGATGATCTGTTATTTTGTGGGGCATGGTGAGTCGGAGTATTTTCAGTCAGAAGCCTTTGGGAGGTTGCTGGAAGCCATCAAGCGGAATCCTTCTTGCTGTCAAATGAAAGAAAATAAAGAAAAGCTGAGCCTTGTTTTTAAAGAAGTAAATTCTGTAAAAAAGGCATTTTTCCTGCTGTCCGAAATAAAAAACCAAAATAATTCATCGGTATCCTGATATGACGCTGGCGACGGGTGCTCCAAACATCATCGCGTAAGCCCAATTTCATTTTCGGAAGAAATCCTCTTTTCGTAGTCGAAATGACCCCTTAATTCAAATAAAAAACTTAAAATTACTAAAATGCGCTTCATGTGAAGGATAAAATCTTTACAAACGGCAAAATTAACAAAAAGAATATATACTTACCCTAGGGTTTAGCCGAGAAACACAGAGGAAAAGGGTTTTAACCATTATTCAATTGCTAATGCGAGTAAGTTACGTTTTATGCTTTTTAAGAAAGTATAAAAGATAAATAATCAAAATCTATATAATGGTGATTTATACAGTTAATAAGGTAAAGCTTGGATCAGTGAAGAAAGAATAACATTATATTTGCCATAAATAATGATTACATGCTCAAATTTGATTACTCAATCCTGCAATGCCCTATTACCAAAGAAAATCTAATATACCTTTCAAAGGATCAAGCTCTTGATGTAATTAAAAAGAATAGTTCAGATCTTTTTAAAGCTGAAAATATTTCAGGGGGATTTCTTAATGAATGTGGTACCTACTTTTATCCAGTTTTCTCAGATATCTTGCTTTTGTTATCAGTATATGCTTTATATGTCGGAGATGGGGATGATAAAAGAGGGAAAATGGCATTTGATAAAGAAAGAGTCTTTAAATATTATAATGAGATAAATTATGATATTAAAGATGAATTGAAAATATATGATGATGCTACTAAGTGGGTTGATTTTAGAGATGTTTCTAGTGATTACATTAGAAATTCATTTACAAGGACAAAAAGATATTTAAACACTCATGGTAAATATTTGTTAGATGTCGCTTCTGGGCCGATTAGTTTTCAAGAGTACATAGAGCTATCAGAAAATTTTGACACCCGTATCTGTATTGATATTTCAGTGAAAGCGTTAATGCAGGCAAAGTATAATTACAGGAACAGAAAAGGTATTTATATTTGTGCCGATATCACCAGCTTACCATTAAAAGAAAGTGCGTGTGATTCAGTATTGTGTCAACATACACTGTATCATATTCCTAAAAATGAACAAAAAATTGCAGTTGAAGAAATGTATAAAGTAACAAAACCTGGGGGAAAAATAGTTATTGTATACAGTCAATTCTATCATAGCTTATTGCTGAATATCAGCATATTACCCATTCAAATTTATAGGGTTGCAAGACATCTAGCGGGCAAAGTGTTTGTTAGGATATTTAATAGTAAACCCAGATTATATTTCTATCCTCATTCAATTAATTGGTTTAAAAAAACGTTTGTATTTAGTAATAAGATTGATATCTATTGTTGGCGGAGTGTAAATAAATATTTTCTTAAAATATATATCCACGAATGGTTGTTTGGAAGAGAGATTTTAAAATGGCTTAAAATTAGTGAAGAAAAATATCCAAAATTCTGGGGCCGAATAGGAGAATATCCTATCATCCTTATTGAAAAATAAACAATAGGCTTATTATTAATTGACTAATATGCTTTAAATCTGAAACTTAAAAATAATAAGAAAGACGAAAACAATATGTTGTTATTTCGTCTTAGAGTAAACTAAAAGATTGTCTTGAGAATAAATAATAGATGATATTTTAATAGTACTCATAAAAATAATAGCTTTACTTTATTTTGAATGTATACGATTAGATAGATTATTAATTTGTTCTTTTAATAAGTCATTTTCTTTTTTTAATTCTATAACATAAAGCATCGTTTCCTCAATTTTTTTAAGCAAGACAGCATCCATTTTTGATAAATCTATCCCATTTGTTCTAATATTATCTTCTGAGGGGACATCTGGTAAATGCTTATATATTTTTATATAATTTTCAACATCTTGAATTGTTCGTAATTTATAATTCTGTTGAAACACATTGTCACTCCAAACATTTGTTTGTACATTGATTTGAGTGGCATATATTTTACCATCTACTCTCATTGTCCTGTTGTTCAAGAATTTTAACCATATTGCATTCGCATCATCTCCTATTCCAATATAGCTATTGCCATCCCAATTTGTAGTTGGGACAATGGGCTTTGTAGATCAATTTCATCATAACGGGTATCGATTTCAGGTTTAAAAATCTCTACTTTTTGTTTGGCAATCCGTGCCCGGTTCAGCCTGCGGATCAGCTCTTCGGTTTTCCCTGAAAACATCGATCCGCAGATGACTTCTATCCATCCCTTGGGTTCGTGGTTATTTCGGTCTTTTTCGAGAAACATGAAATAATTGTTATTTTTCTTGCTACTTTTGAATAAACAGAAATAACCAAATCCGGGAGGGATTTGCCGGTACCCGGTGGCAATTTTTTCATAAAATCTGACGTTTTATAAACATCCGTTGTAATTATTTAGCAGACTACATTTGAGTTATAAAGTTGCTGCCTTCAAAGGTAGAGCAAAGTTCGTTATAAATGTTCTTGTTATTTTTTCTGGCAGTTGATATAAAGCCTTCTATGCACAAACCTGTCTCGTCAGCGCGGGTTACGTCAGTTGAACTTATTTTCGTTTTTATTATCTGTTCTGTCTTTTCTAAGTTGGCATAGCATTTTTGAGCAGTTGAAAAATATGGTTGACTCGTTAACCGGATAACCAAATAAATCCTTGAACAATAACTGTATTTTTTTTGTAAGGCAAGTTGTAATGGACATTTAACATGGTGATATACGCCTTTACACCATGGCCATACTGAACCGGGGCCTTGATGTTCCCCGGGACAACCCCCTTATTGGTTTTTCCACAAACGGGACAGTTTGCCTGGTGTACCTGATATTCGGTAACCCTTAGTTTTGGCTGTGGCAGATCAAAGACCTGCCGCTTTTCTGACAATATCAATTCTGATTGGGAGAACACGTGTCCACAACTACATTTTTCCGGTACGCACCTTACTACTTCATCGGGGGTGGCAACTTGTTGCAAGGTGCTGCCTTTATGCCCTCTTTGACCTCCTTTTTTGCCGTTGGCCTTTTTGGAAAAAGCGGGCTGCTTCTTGTACCCAGCACTTGAGGGCGGCCTGCTACTGTTTTTACTGTTGCTGTTCAATTGAGATTCTAACTCTTTTATCCGGTATCTCAATTTGATATTTTCATCTTTTAGTTTGGTGTTCTCTCTTTTTAGTTGGACAAACTCCTTTTCTAAAAGGCTGACCCGTTTTTAATAACTCAGATATGATAAAATCTTTATTCAACCAGCCCTGTAATTTTACTTCAAAGCAAGTCAATTATATCCAGAATGTCAAGTATTTACAGCTGTTTTTATTAAGACAGGGCAAAGATTTTTGTTAATCTCAACGTGTTTTTTATTAAAAAAACCGACAACTATAAGCTTGTTAAAAACAGCATCAGATTTGTTAACAACCAACATCTTTTAAACCCAATCAAACCATTATCCCTTTTTTGAGTAAATATAGGCTGCTAAATAATTACTAAAAAGGCTTGAATACAAACGATTGCAAAACAAAATAAATTATTTTCAATCTATGTAATTATTCTTTTGTAAGATGCTGTATTTTAGTATTTTAAAAGAAATGAACAGGAATGTGTTTTCTCAAAATGATAAATTAATCAATTGAAAGCAAGATTAGTTTTATCTTTGAAACCCGAATATGCTAGGGTTTATTATAAAGAGTTGAAACGATTTGTTAGGAGATTGGTAGATTTGCACCGAACACATTGAAGAAATTCCGTTTGAATCTTAACGAATCAAGCAAGCATGAAACTTAATCACTATCGCAAAGCCCGTCTGATGCTGGAAGATGGAGCTGTTTTTACCGGATATTCATTTGGACATGAAGCGTCTGTTAGCGGAGAAATTGTCTTCAATACTGCCATGACCGGCTATCCTGAGAGTTTGACAGACCCCTCTTACAGTGGTCAAATATTGGTACTAACCTATCCTTCCATAGGGAATTACGGTGTGCCCGGCAAGCAGTTTGAGAATAATATGCTGGAGTATTTTGAATCGGAGCGAATGCATGTTAGTGCACTAATCATTTCTGATTATTCTGAAAAACATAGCCACTGGAATGCCACTCAAAGTTTGGCTCATTGGTTAAAGGAAGAGAAAGTGCCTGGTCTTTTTGGTATTGATACCCGTAAATTGACCAAACACATCCGCGAAAAAGGAGCCATGCTGGCAAAAATTGTTTTTGATGAAGATATTCCCTTCATCAATCCTTACGAAACCAATTTGGTGGAAAAGGTCAGCATTAAAGAAAAGGTGGTTTATGGCAACGGAAAGCACAAATTATTGCTTGTCGATTGTGGTGTAAAAAACAACATTATCCGATACCTTTTGCGATACGACACCCAAGTAATCAGGGTTCCCTGGGATTATGATTATCAGCAGGAAGACTACGATGGTTTATTTGTATCCAATGGCCCCGGCGACCCGGAAGTTTGTAAGCCTACTATCCAGCATTTGGAAACCTCCATCCGGGAAGAGCGCCCTGTCTGCGGCATTTGTTTGGGCCATCAGTTGATCTCCCTGGCCTCCGGAGCCGAGACTTATAAGTTAAAATTCGGCCATCGTAGCCACAACCAACCGGTTTTGCAGGCAGGGACCAATAGAGCCTTTCTGACTTCTCAAAATCATGGGTATGCTGTGGATGATCAAAGCATCGGTGAAAACTGGGAGATTTATTTTACCAACCTTAATGATGGCAGCAACGAGGGAATCAGGCATAAGAGCAAAGCCATTTTTACCACGCAATTTCACCCCGAAGCCTCCAGTGGTCCAACGGATACTGCTTTTTTGTTCGGAGATTTCATTCGCGAAATTGAGAAATGGAAACAGAAAAAATAAGGATTTTATCTATAATAGTTGCTGACACAAAAAATACAAACTACAAACCCCTTTTATTTTGAATGCCATGAAAAGAAAGAATATAAAAAAGGTACTGTTGCTGGGTTCGGGAGCGTTAAAAATAGGTGAAGCCGGTGAATTTGATTATAGCGGATCCCAGGCTTTAAAGGCATTGAAAGAAGAAAATATCCAAACCGTATTAATTAATCCCAACATCGCGACGGTTCAAACTTCAGAAGGAATTGCCGATAAGATTTATTTTCTTCCCGTAACACCTTTTTTCGTGGAGCGTGTGATACAAAAAGAAAAACCAGAAGGTGTCTTGCTGGCCTATGGAGGACAAACCGCCCTGAACTGTGGTTTAGAGCTATACAAAATGGGGGTGTTCGAAAAATATAATGTGGAGGTACTGGGAACTTCGGTTGAAGCCATTATCGAAACAGAGGATCGCGAAAAATTTGCAGCCAAACTACGCTCCATCAATGTAAAAACTCCCGAATCGGTGGCTGTAACTTCTGTGGAGGAGGCTTTGGATGCCGCTCATAAGATTGGTTTCCCCCTGATTATACGGGCTGCATTTACCCTGGGCGGACAAGGTAGTGGCTTTTGTAAAAATGAAATTGAGCTACAGAAACTGGCCACAAAGGCATTTTCCTTTTCCAAACAAATACTGGTAGAGGCTTCTCTAAAAGGCTGGAAAGAAATTGAATATGAGGTCGTTAGGGATCGGTTTGATAACTGCCTGACGGTTTGTAATATGGAAAACTTTGATCCTTTGGGTATCCATACCGGGGAAAGTATTGTAGTAGCGCCCTCTCAAACCCTTACCAACAGCGAATACCACAAATTGCGGAAGCTCTCTATCGAGATTGTAAGGTCGATAGGTATCGTGGGAGAATGTAATGTGCAGTATGCGTTGGATCCTCAGTCCGAAGACTACCGGGTCATTGAAGTGAATGCCCGTCTGTCGCGTTCCAGTGCGCTGGCGTCCAAGGCCACAGGCTATCCCTTGGCATTTGTTGCCACAAAATTGGGTCTTGGTTATGGCTTGCACGAGCTTAAAAACGGCCTTACCAAAACTACTCCGGCTTTTTTCGAACCCGCCCTTGATTACCTGGTGGTAAAAATACCCCGCTGGGATTTGAATAAATTCATGGGTGTTTCCAAAGAAATTGGCTCCAGCATGAAAAGTGTTGGTGAGGTCATGGCCATAGGGCGAAGCTTTGAAGAAGCAATTCAAAAAGGATTACGAATGATTGGTGTGGGCATGCATGGTTTTGCTGCCAATAATGCCCCCCAAACCGAAAAGCTGGAAGAGGCCTTGTCTCATCCCACCGACAACCGCATTTTTGCAATTGCCGAAGCCTTTAAGCAGGATTGGAGCGTTGAAAAAATCCATTCACTGACACAAATCGACCGTTGGTTTCTTGAAAAGCTTAAAAATATTTATGAGCTCGAGCAATTAATAGTTAGCTACCATACTATTGAGGCTTTGCCTGATGAACTACTGCTGGAGGCTAAGAAAGCCGGTTTTTCCGATTTTCAGCTTGCGCGTATGATCAATCAACCCAAGCATATTGGCGAAAACGATCAGGAAATTATGCAGGTTCGGAATTATCGAAAATCGAAAGGGATACTCCCTTCGGTAAAACAAATTGATACTCTGGCAGCTGAATATCCGGCTCAAACCAATTATCTTTACCTTACCTACCATGGCGAGGAACATGATATCGACTTCTCAAAGGACGGTCATTCAGTTATTGTGCTGGGATCGGGTGCTTATCGTATTGGCAGCAGTGTTGAGTTTGACTGGTCCGGTGTTAATGCCCTGAAAACCATTAATAAGAAGGGATACCGTTCGGTGATGATCAATTATAATCCCGAAACGGTCAGTACCGATTACGACAGCTGTGATCGACTTTATTTCGAAGAACTCTCTTTTGAAAGAACCTTGGATATTGCCGAACTGGAGCAGCCTCATGGATTAATTGTTTCCACCGGGGGTCAGATTCCCAACAACCTGGCCATGCGACTGCATAGGCAAAATATTCCGATTTTGGGAACCCAACCTAAATTTATAGATCAGGCAGAGAACCGATTTAAATTTTCTGCCATGCTCGACCGAATAGGGGTCGATCAGCCTGAATGGCGTGAACTTACCAGCCTTGGGGATATATTCGAATTCACTGACCAGGTGGGTTTTCCGGTATTGGTAAGGCCATCCTATGTATTGTCGGGTGCTGCCATGAATGTGGTCTCCAACCAAAGTGAGTTGAAGCATTTCCTAAACCTGGCTACTCAGGTTTCTAAACAATATCCGGTGGTGGTTTCCAAATTTATTGAAGGAGCCAAGGAAATTGAGATGGATGCTGTTGCCGACAATGGAGATATTGTGGTTTATGCCATTTCGGAACATGTGGAATTCGCCGGAGTTCATTCCGGTGATGCCACCATCATGTTTCCACCCCAAAAGGTTTATGTGGAAACCATTCGCCGAATTAAACGCATCAGCCGTATAATCGCTGAGCAATTGCATATTAGCGGTCCTTTTAATATTCAATACCTTGCCAAAGACAATGAAATTAAAGTGATTGAATGTAACTTACGGGCTTCCCGTAGTTTTCCTTTTGTTTCCAAAGTATTGAAAACCAATTTTATTGATTATGCAGTGCGCATCATGTTGGGTGAAAAGGTGGAAAAACCAAGGAAATCTTTATTTGATATTGAATATATCGGCGTAAAAGCATCCCAATTTTCCTTCTCCCGATTAAGCAAAGCAGATCCTATTTTGGGCGTGGACATGGCCTCCACCGGCGAAGTGGGATGCATCGGGGATGAGTATTATGAAGCTATCCTGAAGGCCATGTTATCGGTAGGTTACACCATCCCTAAGAAAAACGTCCTGATATCTTCAGGGCCTATGCGCTCCAAAACGGAACTGTTGGAGAGTGCCCGGATATTGATTGATAAAGAGTATCAGCTGTTTGCCACCAAAGGAACCTATGATTTTTATAAAAAAAACCATATTAAAACCACTTTGGTTCACTGGCCTGATGGGGACAAACAACCCAATGCCTATGACCTTATCAAAAACAATAAAATAGATCTGGTTATTAATATTCCCAAAAATCTGAGTAGCGAAGAGCTAAACAACGACTACATCATCCGTCGTGCGGCCATAGATTTTAATGTCCCCCTCATCACCAACGCCCGTCTGGCCAGTGCCTTCATATATGCCATCAGTCGTTATAAAGTTGAAGACCTGGCCATAAAAAGCTGGGATGAGTATTAAAAATTCGCAATGCTGCCAAGATAATTTCTCTTTGGGATTAAGCCAAAAAGGCGGTCAAATGAAATTCTTTAGAAGGGCTTAAAAATTAGCAGAAGATTTTACCATAAGAGAATATTATATATTTTTGTACTATTCATTTTAATAATTACTATTTAATCTAAATAAATATAAGATGTCAATAAAAAAGGAGCAAGTAGTTGATGCCTTGAAGCAGGTCATCTATTTTGCTAAGAAGGATAATATTGTGGATCTCAATATGATACAGGATATTTCCATTAAAGGGAAGGACATTAAAATTACGATAGTCTTTGAAAAGTTGGATGATCCCGCTGTTGGAATTATTTATAATTCGGTGGTGAAAACATTGAAAACTGAGTTGGGAGAAGACATAAACGTTGATGTGAAACCGGTGATTGACAAAGCAAATGAACCCTTGTCGGGCGTAAAAAACATTATTGCGGTTGTTTCCGGTAAAGGTGGTGTGGGTAAATCTACCGTTTCGGCTAACCTGGCCATTGCATTGGCAAAATCGGGAAAGAAAGTTGGTATCCTGGATGCTGATGTATTGGGACCATCGGTTCCGATAATGTTCGGTGTAGAGGGACAGAATCCCGGTGTGATCGAAAGAAACGGCAAACCCGTCCTGTTGCCCCTGGAAAACTATGGGGTGAAAATTCTTTCTATTGGATTTTTTGTTAAGCCAGAGCAAGCTCTAATGTGGCGGGGATCAATGGCAAACAAGGCCTTTAATCAGCTAATGACAGACTCCGATTGGGGCGAACTTGACTTTTTAGTAATCGACATGCCTCCCGGAACCGGCGACATTCAGTTAACCCTCGCTCAGAATTACAATATCAGGGGCGTAGTTTTAGTCTCTACACCACAAAAGATCGCGACTGCCGATGTGAGAAGGGCTGCCATGATGTATCGCCAGGAGAAACTTACTATTCCTTTATTGGGGATCGTAGAAAATATGTCTTATTTCACTCCTGAAGATATGCCTGAAAAGAAATACTTTATCTTCGGTCAGGGAGCCACTGATCAACTGGCCAATGAGTTAAATATCAAAGTGATGGGACGTATTCCGATCGTTGAAAAGGTGACGGAAACCGGTGATAACGGGATGCCTATCACCTTAGTGGATGATTCTCCGGTTGCGAAAGTTTTTATGGAGATTGCCCAAAAGCTTCAGTCTGCCGTAGAAAAATTATGAAAAATATGAATGTAATTTCTAAACAATACTCCAATGGACGACAGTAGAGAAAAACTAAATCAAAAAGTAATCAATGTGATTGATCAGGTACGGCCCTATTTGCAACAGGATGGGGGCGATATTAATTTTATTGAAATTACAGAAGATAATGTGGTGAATGTTGAATTGACCGGAGCCTGTGGCGCTTGCCCTTTCAGTACCATGACTTTAAAAAATGGTGTCGAAGCCACTTTAAAGAAAGTAATCCCTGAAATTAAAGAGGTGGTGGCTATTAATTTGTAGATTTAATTTATTGATTCAATCTTATTACCTTTGTTAGCAAAATTTGAAATCATGGCTACTGAATTAATCCGCTTAGAAAAAATATCCAAACGCTATAAGGTAGGTACAGAAATTGTAAATGCTCTTCAGGAGGTTAGCGTTGGTATTAATAAAAATGAATTTGTAGCGATGATGGGCCCTTCCGGCTCCGGCAAATCAACCCTCATGAATATGCTGGGTTGCCTTGATACTCCCACTTCCGGACATTATTTTTTAAATGGCCTGGATGTGAGTAAAAGAACCGACAATGAATTGGCTGACATCAGAAACCGGGAGATTGGTTTTATTTTTCAGACATTCAATCTTTTACCACGATCTACAGCCCTGGAAAATGTGATGCTACCATTAATTTACGCAGGCTTTTCGAAGCACGACCGTATCCTGCGAGCCAAAGAAGCACTCGAAAGTGTTCAATTGGGCGATCGCATGCATCACCGACCCAATGAGCTTTCAGGCGGACAGCGTCAGCGAGTGGCAGTAGCACGTGCCCTGGTGAATAAACCATCTATCATGCTGGCCGATGAGCCTACCGGCAACCTTGATTCCAAAACATCATCTGAAATTATTGCTTTACTTGAAGAAATTCACCGCTTGGGAAACACCATCATTTTGGTAACCCATGAAGAAGAGATTGCCGAACATGCGCATCGGATTATCCGATTGCGGGACGGCATAGTTGAATCAGATGAAAAAAACAGGAACATTGATCGAATCAGTGACTTACAGGCTGCTCAGGTTTAATGTCTAAGCCATGGGAAAAGAGTATAAAATTTATACAAAAACAGGTGATAAAGGCTTCACCGCATTGATAGGTGGAAAGCGTGTCCCGAAGTACCATCTTCGCATTGAAACTTATGGTACGGTGGATGAGCTGAATGCGTTTGTGGGATTAATTCGCGACCAGGCGATAGATCAACATAGCCATGAAATCTTGCTGGAAATACAAGATCGTCTTTTTACACTGGAAAGCAGCTTGGCTGTAGATACAGAAGCTCCCATAAAGGCTTTGCCACAATTAGAAGACGATGATATTGTGTTGCTGGAAAATGAAATTGACCACATGAATGAGGAGTTGCCTGAGCTCACTTCTTTTATTTTACCGGGAGGACATCCTACCGTTTCGTACTGCCATGTCGCTCGAACGGTTTGCCGACGTGCAGAACGCCTTATCATTAAGCTAAATACAGAATTTCCAATAGCATCTGTAAATATTAGATACCTGAATCGTTTATCAGATTATTTGTTCGTCCTTGCCAGAAAATTCACCTCCGATCTGGGTCTTTCCGAATCCCTTTGGAGACCACGTGTTTGATAGTTTTTTTTTTTTTCTTAAGTCGTGTCCGGTATTAAAAAAAAATTACTTTTGCAAAAAAATCAACCTTAAATTTTAAGCGATGTATTGGACTCTAGAATTGGCTTCAAAATTAGAGGATGCACCTTGGCCAGCCACCAAAGATGAACTTGTAGAGTGGTGCATTCGTACTGGTGCGCCTGCAGAAGTAACTGAAAACCTGGTGGAAATTGAAGACGAAGGTGAAGTCTATGAGAGAATCGAAGACATTTGGCCTGAATACCCTACCAAGGAGGACTTCTTCTTTAATGAAGATGAATATTAAGATACTTATGTTGGAAAAAAAAGCCGCTTCTTTTTGAAGCGGCTTTTTTTATTCGTGAAACTCAAAGTTCAAAAGCGAAGCGAATTGAACTTTGTAAGTTGAACGAATCCCGATAGCGGAGCGTATCGGGATAAATGAGTTTAATACTCCGCCCCTTGGGGCGAAATAAAATAAATTCTAGTCTTGATACTCAGTCCGCTTGCAGCGGGGTAGTTCATTTCAGTTGATTCTAACAATTTGGGCTACTTCTTTGCAGGGAAACCATCATTGTGCTAAAATCGAGCGTTTTGAAATGAGCTGAAATTAGATTGTTGCCCGTGATACTGATTTTCCATTAAATTTGCCAGCAGGCTTTGCCTGAATTTGGAAGTAAAATCTTACTCATGCCACGAAGAAGGAAAAGAGATTTAATTATAAAAGGCTTTTCAAAACTGCTCAAGGAAGATAAACTGAAAATTGTTGCGGACTTGATGGATAATCAACTGGATACCATTGAGCTGTTGAAGAGTTTCTGGTATGCCGATACGGAAAAGCAAAAGATATTCGATGAGTTCAGTGAGAATACAATTACTAATTTTTATATCCCTTATGGCGTAGCCCCCAATGTAATAGTGAATGGGCATACTTATGTCGTCCCGATGGTCATTGAGGAAAGTTCGGTAGTTGCGGCCGCTTCATCCAGCGCTCGATTTTGGTCGGATCTCGGTGGCTTTCATGCTGAAGTAAACACAACCATCAAAGAGGGCCAGATCCATTTTCAATGGAAAGGTTCCAAAGCGAAATTAATCGCCGTCTTTGATCAATTAAAACAACTTTTTCGAGAAAATACTCGTCATATCACCGCCAATATGGAGAAACGCGGAGGTGGAATTCTTGATTTCGAATTGGTTGATAAAACGGATGAACTAACTGATTATTACCAGATAAAGGTTACTTTCGATACCAAAGATTCCATGGGTGCAAATTTTATCAATTCATGTCTGGAGGAATCTTCCAGAACATTGACTGATTTTTTTGCGATTCATGAAACCTTTGTGGGCAGCGAAAAAGAAGTTAGGATCATCATGTCCATACTTTCCAATTATACGCCGGACTGTTTGGTAAAAACCTGGGTTGAATGTGATTTTGAGGATCTGGAGAAGATAGATCCCAGCCTCACAGGAGAACAGTTTGCCAGGAAATTTGAAACGGCTGTCAAAATTGCTGAAATAGATGTTTATAGAGCCACTACCCACAACAAAGGGATTTTCAATGGAATTGATGCCGTTGCCATTGCCACGGGTAATGATTTTAGAGCCATCGAGGCGGCAGGGCATACCTATGCCGCTCATACGGGCCGTTACCAAAGCCTGTCGCATGTTGAAATCAGTGGGAGCCGATTTAAATACTGGATTGAAACACCCCTGTCCATGGGGACTGTGGGTGGATTAACTTCCTTGCATCCCCTTGCAAAACATTCTCTTGAAATGTTGGGAAATCCTTCGGCCAAAGAACTTATGATGATTACTGCTTCAGTAGGACTCGCCAATAATTTTGCTGCTATACGATCCTTAGTTACAATGGGTATTCAAGTGGGGCACATGAAAATGCATCTCATGAATATCCTCAATTATTTTAATGCCAACGAATCGGAAAAGGAAAAGGCCTTGAGTTATTTTACCGATCGCAAGGTCTCCTTTGCTGATGTTGACAATTTCATTAAAAAACTACGATTTGCCTAATGTCTAAACAGCAATCTTGGTATGCGCACGGAAAACTGTTGCTTACTGGTGAATACCTGGTGATGGAAGGAGCTAAAGCCCTGGCACTTCCAGTAAAGCCGGGACAGTCTTTGTCAGTGCATATTTCCCCTACTCTTGAAAACCCCTCCTTAAGTTGGACAGCACTAAAACCGGATGGACACTGGTTTCATGCGATTTTCTCGCTGCCTGACATAAAAATTAGACAAACGGATAACGAAACTCTTGCCCTGAGCTTAAGGAAAATTTTGATGACGGCTCGCAGCTTAAAGCCTTCCTTTTTAAAAGGTGAGGATTCCTTTGAGGTAGAGACCATCCTTGAATTTGATCCGGAATTTGGCCTTGGCTCAAGCTCAAGCTTGATTTCGAACCTTGCTTACTGGGCAGGCATTGACCCCTTTGACCTACAGTTTTCTGCGTTTGGAGGCTCTGCTTATGACGTTGCTTGTGCCCGTGCCAGCGGCCCGGTTTTTTATCGGCTGAATGAAGGCAAGCCAGTAGTAGAACCCCTTGTTTTTAAGCCTCCATTTAGTACTCATTTATTTTTTGTTTATCTCGGACAAAAGCAAAGAACCACTGAAAGCATCAGCCGGTTTAAACAAAAAGCCAATTTTGGAAAAGATGAAATTGACCGGATATCCGAAATAAGTCAAGAAATCAGCCAGGCACAGGAACTATCGGATTTTGAAAAGCTTATGCTAGAGCATGAGAAAATTCTCGCAGCTGTTTTGAGTCTGCCTACAGTGAAGGAGCGGCTTTTTGCGAAGGATGATTTTCTGGTGAAATCATTGGGAGCCTGGGGTGGCGATTTTGTGCTTGTGAGCAGCCGAATGGCAGAAAAAGACTTTAAAGGCCTACTTAAAAAACGTGGCTACCCCACTGTGTTTTCGTGGGATGAGCTTGTGTTCTGACAAATATCTTATTCCCCTAATTTTTCTATGGCATAAGCATAAGCTCCTATCGCAACGGCTCCTGATGTTCCCAGCCGGCTAATACCTATTGCAACTTTTTTTATGGGATGATAAGTCTGCATTTCATTGGAAAAGGGAATCTTTACCGAAACACTGTCATCTTTTAAAAATGTTGTTTTGTCCGCAGGATTTTCCCAATTATAGGCATTCAGTTCCATGCGGGCTACCCGGCTTTTATCTTTCTTTAGGAAGCTACTGTTCATTTGATCAACAGCAGCTTGTAAGAATAAGGGATGGGCACCGGAAAGTCCTCCGCCAATCACCGTACAGCTATCTGTTAAACTGACTGTATTAGCCAGCGCATCTCCCAACACCTCCCCAAATATTTTCCAGGCATTTAAGGCGGCTTCCTTATTGCCTGATAGCTTACCAAGCCCAATTTGAGAAATAGTAAATGGGGAAGGTGATTCTTCAAAGCTTAATCCGGCTTGCTGAGCAAAAAGATGACGGATTCCGCGAATACTGAGTGCTTCCTCCACGCTTTCGTTGCGGAAAAGGTAGTTACTCATCCTATTAATTTCAGCCCCGGCTGAATTATCACCACGGTAGAGATGCCCATTATTTACTATACCTCCTCCAAAACCAGTACCCAAGGTTACCCCCAATAAATTATTGAAATTTTTTTCTGCTTGTAGATTGATTTCCGGAAGAAGGCCTGCCAGTGCTTCACCCAGGGCAAACAAGTCGCCATCATTGTTAATGAAAACCGGAATACGAAACTCATTTTCAAGCATTCGAGCCAGAGGAACTCCCCCTCTGAAAAAAGATAGGTTCTCCAGATCACCAATGATTCCGGCTTCATAATCAGCAGGCCCCGGAAAACAAAAACTGAGGGCGGCGGCAGTTCTATTGAGCTTTTTCTGAAGACTTGAAAATCCTAAAGTTATCTTTTTCAAAAATTCTTCCAAACTTTGTGAGCCGCTGGGAAGGTGAAAGGTCTCTTTCAGGATTATCCCATCTTCAACCGCTGAAAATACCAAGTTTGTGCCTCCAGCATCAAGCGTGAGGATAAGTTTATCTGTCTTTTTCATGTAGAGATTTCAGTTTCCAAACCTACGGAAAGTTTTTTATTCATGAAACTCAAATTTCAAAAACCTAAGGAATTGAAATTTGTATTGAACGAAAAGAATATACGGGTATCGAAGCTTGCCCTGGTCCGATGAATCGATTTCTTGGGACGGCCGCTTTATCAAACGATTGATAAACGGAATTTCATTCGTCTATCATAAAGATTAATGGCTTTGAGGATTGACTTTGATGGGTTCGCGTGAATTAACGTCTAAATTATGTAGTTTTGCGAACCTAAGAAAATGACGAAAGTCAGATTTTAAAAATAAAACGAATGAAACGATTAGTAATCGCAACTGGTGGGGGAGATTGCCCCGGTCTAAATGCCGTAATTCGCGCAGTAGTTCATCGTGCTTCCCAGGAGAAAGATTGGGAAGTGCTGGGAAGTATTCAGGCTTTTAATGGCGTATTGTGGGAGCCTACTGAATTGGTTATGTTGGATGTTGACAAGGTAAAAGGCATTCACTTTCAGGGAGGAACTATTATTGAGACGACAAATAAAGGAGGCCCGTTTGCCTGGCCTATTAAAGATAAAGATGGCAAATGGACAAGTGTAGACCGGTCAGATGAAATGATCAGGAAATTACAGATTATGCATGTGGATGCCGTGATTAACATTGGCGGTGATGGCTCACAACGTATTTCCGAACTGCTTTATCGCAAAGGACTGAATATTATTGGTGTGCCAAAAACCATCGATAACGACTTGTCTTCCACGGACTCTACATTTGGTTTTCAAACGGCAGTTGAAATAGCTACCGAATCGGTGGATAAGTTAGTTACTACAGCAGCCAGCCATAACCGTGTGTTTGTGTTGGAAGTTATGGGTCGTGAAGCAGGCTGGATTGCCATGAATGCTGCCGTTGCCGGTGGTGCTGATGTGTGTTTAATTCCTGAAATGCCTTATGATGTTGAAGTGGTGAGAGAGGCCCTTGAAAAACGTTTCAAACGCGATCGGGGATTTGCTGTTGTAATTGTTGCAGAAGGTGCCCGTCCAAAGGGTGGCGAAATGGTGGTTCAACAAAATGATGAAGTGGGATATGCAAATCCAAGATTAGGTGGGATTGCGCGCCGATTGATTGAACAATTGAAAGCAGCCGGATTTAAACATGATATGCGCGAAACCGTATTGGGCCATCTTCAAAGAGGAGGTGTTCCAATCGCTTACGACCGGGTTTTATCCGCTCAATTTGGGATTAAAGCTTTCGAAATGGCGTTGGAAGGTGATTTTGGTAAAATGGTTGCATACCGTCATCCCAAATTTGTTGGGATACCCCTTCAAGAAGCTATTGCAAAGCCTAATTTGGTCACGGCAGATAATGCATTGGTAAAAACTTGCAAGGGATTGGGAATTTCCATGGGAACATAAAGAGCCATTTATGATAAGGATCTCTTCCTTAATAAAATAGATAATTTTGAAATAACAGACCGGTTTTGAAGCCTTTGATTTGAATTTATTTTTCAGACAGACGATTCAAAACCGGTCTTTTCATTTTAATTATCCTGTTGGTTAACTTTTGCTTTTTGTTGTCTAATCTGAAATCCTTATGAAGGTTTCAATTAAAAAATATTATAAATTTGCCAACACATTTAAAAATTTCAAAAGATGAATATTCCTGAAGATTTAAAGTATTCGCGAAACCACGAATGGATTAGAGTAGAAGGAGATGAAGCAGTTGTCGGTATCACCGATTTTGCCCAGCATGAATTAGGAGATATTGTTTTTGTTGAAGTGGAAACCATTGATGAAACCATGGAGAAGGAGGAGGTTTTTGGAACAGTTGAAGCTGTAAAGACTGTTTCTGATTTATTGCTTCCTCTGGGAGGAACTGTTTTGGAATTAAACGAAAAGCTGGATGACGAGCCTGAATTAATTAACAAAGATCCTTATGGTGAAGGTTGGATTATAAAAGTCAGGATAAGTGATCGCGCTGAAGTGGATGAATTGTTAGATTTCGCTGCATACCAGGCTTTAACAGAATTATAACTCATCACTGATGTTGCGAAAATTTTGGCCAGCCGGCTTGTGGGCAATCATTATCCTGTTACTGACAGGCCTTCCCGGCTCATATTTCCCTGTGGAGAAAACTTTTTGGGATTGGATAGAACCGGATAAACTGGTACACCTATCCATTTTTGGTGTCCTTGTTTTTTTGATCTTATTTGGCTTTAGAGAGCAATATTTCCGCAGTAAAAAACGTTACCAATTTGGCATAGTTTCTGTTATTATAACATCCTTGTATGGTATGCTAACAGAGATTTTGCAGTTGTATGTGTTCATTGGACGTGATGGAAGCCGCTTTGATTTTTATGCTGATACCATAGGAGCCCTGTTGGGTTGGCTTATCTTTTTTGTGGTTTACCAAAAAAAAATCAGACAGTTTCCTCATCCTAAAGGATAAATTAATTAATTTAGCGGCGATAAATTTTGAAATAAAATAATAGTCAAAGATGGAATCCAGAAAAACATCCAAAGCTGACCTGGAAGGGAAGAAGGCCATATTTTTTGAGATAGGCCTTGTTATTGCCTTATTACTTATTTTCGTTTCCTTTAACTATAAAAGTTACGAAAAAAGGTCATTTAACTTGGTCCAGCGTCAAGCCGACAATACTCCTGAGGAGATTGTCCCCATTACTGAGCAGAAGGTTAAACCACCCCCGCCACCTCCACCAAAGCAGGTCACTCAGATTAAAATCGTTAATGATAATGTTGATGTCAAGGACGATATAGAAATTGATGCGGATGCTAACATGAATACACAGGTGCAACAATATACGCCACCCGAAGAAGATGAGGATGTTCAGGAACAACAAATCTTCATGGTGGTGGAACAGATGCCCTCTTTTCCTGGTGGCATGGGTGCCTTGATGACTTATTTAGCAACCCATATTAAATATCCGGCATTGGCCAAAGAAAGTGGCATTCAGGGTCGTGTGTTTATTAACTTTGTAGTTGAACGCGATGGTTCTATTGACCATGTAAAAGTACTTCGTGGAATTGGCGGAGGCTGCGATGAGGAAGCTGTTAGAGTTGTAAAAAGCATGCCTAAATGGCTTCCTGGTAAACAACGTGGAAAACCAGTTAGGGTATCTTTCAACCTTCCTGTTAAATTCACCCTCGAATAAGGAAATAAGAAAAATAAAAAAAAAGAGCTTTTCGTTGTCGGAAAGCTCTTTTTTTTGATCGCTTAAATCCGGGAAAGAATAATTGAAAGCTTAAAAGGGATATTCCGGTTAATCTTTCTCATTCACTTCGCGAGTTCCATTCGGGGGATGATAATGGAGATAAATAAGTGTTGCTTTTGATTTACCGACACAGCCTTCCAGGGTTTTCTCCTCAAGCTCTTTAATTTTTTTTACCGATTTAAAGAGGCTAAGCAGTTTCTTTGCTGTGTCCGGGCCGATGCCGGCGATGGACGTAAGCTCGGATTTCAGGCTGCCTTTTTGTCTTCGTTTGCGGTGATGGGTAATGCCGAATCGATGGGCTTCATCGCGTAAACGCTGAATAATGCGAAGACTCTCCGACGTTTTATCCAAATAAAGCGGTAGGGAGTCGTTGGGAAAATATAATTCTTCCAGTTTTTTTGCAATACCAATAATACTTATCTTACCGTATAGTTCTAGCTTTTTCAAACTCTTTACAGACGCACTAAGTTGTCCTTTGCCCCCGTCCACAATGATGAGTTGAGGTAAGGCTTTGTTTTCTTCCAATAAACGGCTATATCGTCTTAAGATAATTTCCTCCATCGAAGCGAAATCATTGGGGCCTTCTACGGTTTTGATATTAAAATGACGGTAAGCTTTTTTATTGGGCTTAGCATCAACAAACTGCACCATGGAGGCGACAGGATATGCTCCCTGAATATTAGAATTATCGAAACATTCAATGGTTTTCGGCAATACGTCCATGCGCAAATCGGATTTCATCTTTTCCAAAATACGCTTGCTGTGTCGTTCAGGATCAATAAGTTCCTGCTGCTTGCTGCGTTCCATTCTGAAATATTTTGTGTTGCGTTGGCTCAGCTCCATCAGTTGTTTCTTATCTCCGCGTTGTGGGATGGTAAATTTTACTTCCGGCCAATCTATCTCCAGGTCGAAGGGAACCAGAATTTCTTTTGACTGACTATCGAATCTTTGGCGAAAATCTGCAACGGAAAAAGCCAGAATTTCTTGGGGACTTTCATTCAGCTTTTTCCTGACTTCCACCGTATGCGCTTGTACGATCGCACCGTTCATCACTTTAAGGTAATTGACGTAAGCGATATTTTCTTCATCTAAAATGGAAAATACATCTACATTACTGATCTTTGGATTTACAATGGTTGATTTGCTCTTATAATTTTCCAACAAGACAATTTTCTCTTTTACCAGTTGTGCCTGTTCAAACTCCATGTTTATCGCAAAGCGGTTCATTGCTTTCTTTAGCTCATTAATAACCTCAGACAGATTGCCTTTGATGATGGCTTTAATGTGCGCGATAGTCTGTTTATAGTCGTCCTCTGTTTGCAAACCCACACAAGGCCCTTTGCAGTTGCCAATATGATACTCCAGGCAAACTTTGTATTTATTGTTTTCTATATTTTTGCCGGATAAGTTCAGGCTACAGGTACGTAAAGGATAAAGCTGCCGGATAATGTCGAGCAAGGTTTTCATCATGCGAACCGAAGCATAGGGTCCATAATAGTCCGAATTGTCATTTTGGACGTGGCGTGTGGGAAAGACCCTGGGAAAAGGCTCGTTTTTAATACATAACCACGGATAACTCTTGTCATCCTTCAGCATAACATTATAACGCGGTTGAAGCTTTTTTATCAGGTTGTTTTCCAGTAAAAGGGCGTCCAACTCGCTTTCGGTGACGATGAATTTTATATCATCAATTTTCTTTACCAACACCCTGAGCTTTCCGCTGTCGTGCTCTTTATTGAAATAACTGGAAACTCGTTTTTTTAAGTTCTTGGCCTTTCCGACATACAATATTTTCCCCTCTTTATCATAATAGCGATATACCCCGGGACTTTGAGGCAGGCTGCGTACGATAGTCATGATATGTTTATGCTTTTCCTGTTTGGTCACAATAGACTTTTTTACTTCCACAAAGTTAGCGGTTTTCAAATTCAATAAGTAGCCGTATCATAGACAAGGTATGTTGGAGACTAAAGGGGGTTTCTGGCGATGTTTTGAATGAAGTTGGTGAGCGCAACAAAATCATCAACACTCAGCTGCTCAGCACGTTTGCTAAGTAATGGATGATCAACTTGCTGTCCGCCAAGAAATATTTTTACTGCATTGCGCAGCGTTTTCCTTCTTTGACCGAAGCCTGCTTTTACTACTTTAAAAAATAGTGTTTCGTCACAAGCCAATTGCTGAACATCGTTTCTGTGAAGCCTGATGACGGCCGATTTTACCTTGGGGGGTGGAAAGAAAACATGCTCACTCACGGTAAAACAGTAGTCGATGTCGTACCAGCTTTGTAATAAGACACTCAAAATGCCATAGGTCTTATTCCCGGGAGGTGAACTAATCCGCTCGGCAACTTCTTTTTGAATCATGCCAACAACTTCCGGAATAAGGTTACGGTTTTCCAGCACTTTAAAAAATATCTGACTGGAGATGTTGTATGGAAAATTTCCGATGAGGGCGAAAGGTTCACCCATGATATCGGGCAAATTGCTTTTTAAGAAGTCTGCCTCCAAAATCCTCAAGCGTGGATCTTTGAAGTTTTCCTCGAGGTATTCAACCGATTCACCATCAATTTCGATAAGCGTGAGTTTCGCAAGAGATTCCTTTTCCAGTAATAATGCTGTAAGTACACCTGTTCCGGGTCCTACTTCGCACACCTGGGTATTTCCATCCACAAGACAGGCCGTAATTTTGCGGGCAATATTTTTATCTTTTAAAAAATGCTGCCCCAGATGTTTTTTCGGCCTGACCATATTGATTAATTGATGATTTCGAAACCTGTATAGCGTTGAAGGGCTTTAGGAATGTGAATCCCTGCCTCACTCTGGTTGTTTTCGAGCAGGGCTGCTACGATACGGGGAAGAGCCAACGCACTGCCATTTAGTGTATGAGCCAAACGGGTTTTGCCATTACTATCTTTAAAACGCAGCTTCATCCTGTTGGACTGGTAATTCTCAAAATTGGACACTGAACTTACCTCGAGCCAGCGTTCTTGCGCTGCTGAGAATACCTCAAAGTCAAAAGTTAGTGCAGAAGTAAAGCTTAAATCGCCGCCACAAAGACGTAAAATACGGAAAGGCAGTTCCAGTTTGCGCAATAAGTTGGCTACATATTCTTTCATCTCTTCCAGGGTATCATAGGATTTGTCGGGATGCTGAATCTGAACGATTTCGACTTTGTCGAATTGATGTAAACGATTAAGCCCACGAACATCTTTGCCATAAGAACCGGCTTCTCGACGGAAACAATTAGAGTAGGCTACATTTTTCAGTGGTAAATCTTCTGCTTTTACAATCACATCCCTATAAATGTTAGTAAGGGGAACTTCGGCTGTCGGGATCAAATAGAGGTTGTCTACTCCTGCATAATACATTTGTCCTTCCTTGTCGGGCAATTGCCCCGTGCCGAAACCGGAAGCTTCGTTGATGAGTAAAGGGGTTTGGTATTCAAGATAACCGGCAGCAATGGCCTCATCCAAAAAGAAATTAATTAAAGCCCTTTGCAAACGTGCGCCTTTTCCCCGATAAAAAGGGAAACCAGCCCCGCTCACTTTGCTGCCTAAGTCGAAGTCGATGATCTGATATTTGTCAGCCAGATCCCAATGTGGAACGGCTGTTTTCTCCAGTTTCGGAAAAGAGCCTTCTTCATATACGGTCTCATTGTCTGTTTCGCTTTTACCTCTTGGCACAGATGGGTGAGGCAGATTAGGTAGCTCTACCAGATTGGCATTCATTGTTTTAACAATTTCATCCAATTGCTCACCGAGTGTTTTGGACAAGGTTTTCAATTGAAGCGACTCTTGTCTTGCTTCTTCGGCTTTGTCTTTTTCTCCCGATTTAAAATACTTGCCCACCGCTTTCGCCAGTTGGTTGGCTTTCGCCAAGGTATCGTCCAATTGCTTCTGTATGGAGCGCCTATTTTGATCCAACTCGATGATGGCCTCCACCAGGGCTTTGGCATCAAAGTTTTTTACGGACAAGCGTTCAATAACGTATTCTTTGTTTTCTCTGATTTTTTGAAGTTCGAGCATGGATTGTAAATTTTGACAAAGATAGAAAACTTGATTTGGGTGTGGATGAATCCTTTAAGAAAATTGAACGTGCAAAGCCAATGTTTTTTCTTCATCACTGATGCGTGGTTTGTAGCTGTCGCGGTAGTTCATTTCAAATTAAGGTAGGGAACACAATTAAACAAGAAAAGCCCGGCAGTTGCCAGACTTTTCAAATATATATTGAGAATTTCGATGCTATTTCTCTTCTTCCAAAGGCATCACGCTCACATAAGAGCGATCGTTTCTCCTTTTGCGAAATTCTACTATGCCATCGGTAAGTGCAAACAAGCTATGGTCTTTTCCCATTCCAACATTTAAGCCGGGATGATGAACGGTACCTCTTTGTCTGACCAAAATATTTCCCGCGGTTGCAAATTGCCCGCCAAATATTTTCACTCCTAATCGTTTACTTTCCGATTCGCGTCCGTTATGGGAGCTACCCATTCCTTTTTTATGAGCCATCTTTTAAATTTTTTAGCGTTAAAAAGTAATTTTTTCAATAAGCACTTTGCTCAAATCCTGACGGTGACCAGACTCTTTCTGATAGCCTTTTCTTCTTTTCTTTTTGAAGACTTTTATTTTGTCAGCTCTTACGTGAGTAAGGATTTTAGCGTCCACTTTAGCACCTTCAACGCGGGGCGTGCCCACATTAATTTTTCCATCTTGGTCAACCAAAAGTACTTGGTCAAACTCTACATTAGCGCCCTCTTCTCCCTCAAGTCTGTGAACGAAAATCTCCTGTCCTTGTTCAATCTTGAACTGCTGTCCGGCTATGTCAACAATTGCGTACATTATATTTGTCTTTATTTACTGTCGATTTTGGAGGTGCAAAAATACTAAAAAATTCTAATTAACAAATGTTTGTCATTTATTTTTTCCAAAATAATATGCGAGATGAAAGGTTAAGACGGGAGTATGGTTTGGCATTCACCAGAAAGACGCCGATCAAAATTAGCAGTATCCAAACAAAAAATGATACTTTAAAGGTCTCACCATCCGACACTCCCCATAAAATCGCCACTATAGGTATGAGATAGGTTACTGATGAAGCAAATATAGGACTACTTAGTTTGATGAGTTTGTTAAAAGCAATGAGTGCCAGTCCGGTACCCACAATGGATAAAATAGATAAGTATCCGATTCCTTCCCACACGGTGGAGTCATGGATTAAAGCGGTAGGGATTTTTGTAAAGAACAACACATATAGAAAGGTGGGGATTCCGACAAAAAAAAATGTTAGGACGGTAATGTCCACTGAATTGATCTCATGGAAATAGGTCTTGACCAAATTGACATTGATGGCGTAACAGATAGAAGCAATGACTACAAGACTTGAGTATATCATATTTACTGAAAACTGGTCGTCTGCACTCACCCAAATAAGGCCGAGTGCACCGGTTAAACCAATAAGCAGACCCAATACATTGAACCAACGGGTGTGAATTTTGAAAAAACTGATGCCTATGATCAATGTGAATAGCGGCGTTAACGAATTAAGTGTTCCCGCCAAACTACTGTCGATGCCGGTTTCAGCGATGGCAAATAAAAGGGCAGGAATTACACTGCCAATAATCCCTGATATCGTTAAGAGGAAAATATATTTTTTATTGATTTTGCCTATCCTTTTTATAGCCATGGGTAGCAAAAATAAAAAGGTGATGGTAATACGTAAAAGGCCAACCTCAATATCTGAAAAGTAGAGCAGAGATTTTTTAATCAAAATAAAGGAACTACCCCATACAAACACCAGCCCGATGAGAATAAGCCATGTTTGAATTCCTTGTTTTGATTGATGAGCCATAGAGTTATTTATGCGGGCTAAAATAGACATTCTCCATGATTCGTTTTTAAATGATTTTCCACTATCGCATCATGGCTCATCTTATTCTAAAAGTAAATGATATTTTTGCAAAAAATTATTTGTGATGATATCGGTAAGCAATGTTTTAGTAGAATTCGGAGGTGAGGCTTTATTTAAGGGGATTTCCTTCCATATTGGAAAGAAAGAGCGAATTGGCCTGGCTGGAAAAAACGGTGCCGGTAAAACCACCCTATTGCGGCTCTTATACGGGGAGCAGGAACCTTCCGGTGGACAAGTGGTGGTTCCTGAACATGACAGCCTTGGTTATCTTCCACAGGAAAAAGTTATACGGAGTTCAAAGTCGGTGATACAGGAAACCTTGTCGGCGTTTGGCTTTTTGAATGAGGTAAAACAAGAATTTTCTCACATTCAGGATCAGTTAGGCACTCGAACAGATTACGAAAGCGGTGCCTATGCCAAGCTCATGGATAGGATGGGAGAATTGTCGCATATATTGTCTGTATCCGATGATGATCAGCTGGAAGGTAAGGCCGTAAAGGTTCTTAGAGGATTGGGTTTTCTGCAATCGGAACTGTCGCGCATCGTCAATACCTTTAGTCTGGGCTGGCAAATGCGAATTGAGTTAGCGAAATTGCTTTTGAGGCAACCTGGTTTATTGATGCTTGATGAGCCTACGAATCATCTGGACATCGATGCCATCCAATGGCTGGAAGATTATCTGAAAACCTATCGCGGCTCGATTTTAATCGTTTCGCACGACCGGAGTTTTCTGGATAAACTAACAAACCGAACGCTGGAGATCAACCACGGAAAAATTTATGATTATAAAGTGTCCTATTCGAAATATCTGATATTGAGGGATGAACGTGTCGACCAGCAGGTAGCGCAGCACGGCAACCAGCAAAAGCAAATTAAGGAGATAGAATCTTTTATTGAGCGATTTCGTTATACGGCATCCAAGGCTAAACAGGTTCAGTCGCGCATCAAGCAACTGGAGAAGCTGGAGCGGGTAAATGTGGACGATCTGGATAAGGCGGGTATTCACTTTCGGTTTCCCCCGGCGCCACGCAGTGGAAAGGTGGTAGTTGAAGGAAATCAGGTGTTTAAGTCTTATGGCGATAAGTCAGTTTTGAGAGGGCTTGATTTTCAAATAATAAGGGGTGAAAAAGTTGCTTTTGTGGGTCGTAATGGGGAAGGTAAAACCACCTTGTCAAAGATTCTCGCCAAACAACTTAGCTATGATGGTGAATTAAAGTATGGACATAATGTGCAGGTGGCCTATTATGCGCAAGATCAATGGGAAATGTTGGATCCGTCAAAAACTATCTTCGAAACATTGGATGATATTGCCGTGGGCGACATTCGTAAACGCTTGAAAAGTATATTGGGTGCATTTTTATTTCAGGGAGAGGATGTTGATAAAAAAATCAGTGTACTTTCCGGTGGTGAGAAAGCCCGCTTATCGCTGGCCAAGCTCCTCTTAGTTCCTTCTAATTTGCTAATTCTGGATGAGCCGACCAACCATTTGGACATCTTGTCGAAAGACATTCTTAAAAATGCGCTTTTGCAATATGATGGTACTTTGATATTGGTTTCTCACGATCGTGATTTTTTATCAGGCCTCTCCGAGAGGTTTTACGAATTTAAAGATCATCACATAAAGCAATTTATTGGAACGCTGAGCGAATACCTCGAAAAAAGAAATATTGAACAATTGCGCGACCTGGAAATGAAGGGGAATACCAAAGCGACTAAAGAGAAAAGTAGCTTGGAAAAAAAGCAGGATTGGGAGCAGAAGAAGGAAACCGACCGGCAGGATCGGAAGTTGAAAAAAGAACTTCAAACTATTGAGCAATCCATAGAACGGACTGAAAATAAGCTACAAGTGGTCAATCAAAAATTGGCAGAACCTGAAAAATATGCTGAAGAAATCAATAACGGAAGTCTCTATAAGGAACACAAAGAGTTGGAAACTCAGCTGGGGGATATGTATGTCCGTTGGGAAAGCCTGCAATAAAATTTGGACCAGTATTATTTTTTCCGATAAATCAACATATAAGCCAGGCGCTTTAACATTTCCTTGTTGGCATCCGGACTATCAATTTGATTCAACTGTTCCAAGGCTTTGTTGTAATAATCTTTGATGGCCTGTTGGGTGATTTGTTGGATATTTAATTTGTCAAAAATAGCTTCAACTGCCTTAATCTTTTGTTGAGGCTCCATCTCACCGTCGCGGTAATAAGAACGCAGCTTTTCTTTGGTCGCTTCGTCAGCTCTTTCGATGGCCGAAACAAATAAAAAAGTCTTTTTATTTTCTATGATGTCAATCCCTGTTTTTTTGCCAAAAATCTCTTCTTCGCCGTACAGATCCAGTAAATCATCCATTAGTTGAAATCCCAGGCCAATATTAGTACCAAAACCGGCTAGCAGATCAGCATCTTTTTGGGATGCATGGGCAATGATAGCGCCTATCTTCAGGCTGGCACCAAATAGGACAGCGGTTTTCATCCGGCTCATCTCCAGATAATCTTCTTTGGTGATGCTCTCTTTGCGTTCAAAGTTCAGATCCTTTTGCTGGCCCTCGCAGGCTTCCAGTGCGGTTTCATTAAAGGTATACAGGATGTCGGGGAGTATGTTTTTATCTGCATGAGTGGCATAACGGTATGCCAATACATATAAAGTGTCACCAGCGAGGATGGCCGTGCCGGGGCTCCATTTTTTGAAAACGGTATCTTTTCCATGACGCATGGGAGATTGATCCATGATGTCGTCATGAATCAGGGTGAAATTGTGCAGTAATTCCAGTGCGACGGCTTGAGGTAAGGCCTTCTGAATATCTTCTCCAAACAAATCGCAAGCCATGAGCGCAAGTATGGGACGAATACGCTTGCCCTTTTGCGAAAGGGCATAGATAATAGGCTCATACAGTTCTTTGGGATCCCTGCTAAAACTTTGATCTTTAAAGTGCTCAGAAAAAATAGTATATAATTCTTCGTGTGAATACATGTATAAAATGGCTTACAAGATTAAATCGAGTAAATATTGACCGTAACCGCTTTTTAAAAGAGGTTGGGCAACCAGACGGAGTTGTTCAGCATCAATAAATCCTTTGTTATACGCAATTTCTTCAATGCACCCGATTTTAAGGTTTTGACGTTCCTGGATAACCTCTACAAACTGTGATGCCTGTGTAAGAGAAGAAAAAGTACCCGTATCCAACCACGCTGTTCCACGGCTTAGCAAACCAACTTTGAGCTTTCCTTTTTGCAGGTAATATTTATTAATATCGGTGATTTCGTACTCACCCCTGGCACTGGGTTTCAGGTTTTTTGCAACTTCAACCACAGAATTATCATAAAAATACAAGCCGGGAACGGCATACTGCGATTTTGGTTGTTTCGGCTTTTCTTCGATGGAAAGGGCTTTCATGTTTTCATCAAATTCAACCACCCCATAGCGTTCGGGGTCTTTTACATGATAAGCAAAGACTACCCCGCCTTCCGGATCGGAACTATCGATGAGAAGTTGCTGAAGGCCTCCTCCGAAAAATATATTATCTCCAAGCACCAACGCCACCTTATCGTTTCCAATAAACTCTTCTCCAATCACAAAAGCCTGAGCCAATCCGTTGGGTTCATACTGAACGGCGTACTGGATATTACAGCCAATGTGCGAACCATCCCCCAATAATAATTTGAAATTGGGCGTATCGTGTGGCGTGGATATAATCAAAATATCTTTTATGCCAGCCATTAAAAGAATAGATAATGGATAGTAAATCATCGGCTTATCATACACAGGCATGAGCTGCTTACTCACTGCCAGCGTAAGAGGATGAAGTCGTGTGCCGGAACCGCCGGCTAAAATAATGCCTTTCATAATTAGTTGTTTTTTTCGTTGGTCTTCAACTCTTCATCAATGATCTCACTGAAGTCGTCGTGAACTTCTTCGGTAAAGACCTCCCGTTGGGGATTTTTGAACGATTTAGTCAATAACCGTTTGTCAAGCGTTAATAGTAGCGAAGGTAAAACAATTAGGTTAGTGAAAAGAGCAACCAGCAAGGTAAAAGACACTAAATAACCCAAGGCTTCAGTGCCTCCGAACGAAGATAGCGTGAAGATAAAAAATCCAAAGAATAAGACTATAGCAGAAAAAATCATACTGTAACCGGTTTCCGATAAGGCTGCCAGCACCGATTCTTTTATTTTCCAGTTGTTTGTCTTTAGATGCAAACGGTATCGCGATAGGAAATGAATGGTATTATCCACACTGATACCCAGGGCAATACTAAAGATAATTATGGTAGAGGGCTTGATGGAAATCCCGAAATACCCCATCATCCCCGCCGTGAGAATTAGAGGAATCGTATTGGGAATGAGTGAGATAATAATCATTTTCACCGAAGAGAAAATAACCGACATGAGGAGTGTAATGGCAAAAATTGCTAATAACAAACTCATGAAAAGATTTTTAACCAGATAATTGGTGCTTTTCAGGAAAACCACACTGGTTCCGGTGAGATGTACTGTATATTTCTGTGGCGGGAATATTTTATTAATTTTTGGCCGTATACTTTTAATGATGCTGTCGATTTCGTTTGTTCCAACGTTGGCCATTTGAACCGAAATACGTGTAATTTGCATATTGCTATCTACAAAGGAATTCAAAATGGTTTTCTTTTTACTCTTGATATCGGGGATATAACTAAGAATAAAATCCCTTTCCTGTTTGTTGGGCAGCGAATACATTTTGGGATTCCCACGATAAAAAGCCTGTTTGGCAGATTTCACTATTTCAACAATGGAAACCGGGCGGGCAAATTGTGGGTAAAGTCCCAGTGTATCCTGTAACTGATCCAGCTTTCTTAAGGTCGACAACTGTAAGATGCCATTTTTCTTTTTGGTGTCCACGGTAATCTCTAATGGCATAACTCCCTTGAAGTTCTTTTCAAAAAAACTCAGATCCTTTTGTAATTTATTGCTTTTGGAAATCTCGTCAACAATGCTCCCGGTGGTTTTCAATTTTGTAATACCGTATCCCCCGATTACCATAATAAGTATTGTCGTTACATAAATAGCAGTGCGGTAATTTAATACAGTATGAGTAGTTTTTTTTAGTAATTTGGAGGTAAATCCTTTATCGGACTCCAGATGTTTTAAATGCTTTGCTTTGGGAACCGGAAAATAGCTGAACAGTATGGGCAACAACAACATGGATAACACATAAATGGTTAAGATATTGAGGGAGGCCACAATGCCAAATTCCACTAAAAAAGTATTGGAGGTAACTATGAAAGCAGCAAATCCGACAGCTGTTGTGGCGTTGGTTAGTAAATTGGCTTTCCCAATGCGCGTAATCATTCGCGATAAAGCCAATGTTTTCTTGCCGTGAATTCGGATTTCGTCCAGGTATTTATTCAGGAGAAAAATGGAATTTTCTACCCCTATCACAATCAGTAAAGGCGGAAGGACACCAGTAAGAATGGTGAATTTATATCCCAGTAAGGTAATGCTGCCCAAGGTCCAAATGACCGCCACCGTAACTACAACCATGGCGAAAAATACCGCCCTGAAAGAACGGAACAAGATAAGTAGTAAAACAAAAGTGATAAAAGCCGACAATAAGACGAAGAATAATGACTCGTGGAGGATCAGTTCACTTTGTATCGTGCGGATGTATGGGAGTCCTGAATATTTGATGTCAAGATGATATTTTTTACCATAGGTGTTGATGTCCGCTGTCACTTTTTTCATCAGCGGGATTCGTGCCTTGGAATTCAGTATGCTTTTGTTGATGGTAATCATCATCAAATGGACATGCGTCTTTTTATTATACAAACGACCAGCGTAAAGAGGAAGACTATAAAGCACCTTTCTTATGGAGTCAACTTGCTCTTGGGTGCTGGGACGTTTGGATACCAGGTTCACAAACTTAAATTTATGCAAGCTGTCATCACGAACCAGGGTGAATACCCTTGCCTCCGATACAACTTGTTGTACCCCTTTGATTTTCATTAAGGAATGGGTAATATCGTACCAATCGTTAAAATGTTCCAGTTTATAAAAATTGGTATCCTGAACCGCCACAAAGCTTACGCCGCCATCACCACTTTGTCCGAATTCTTTTTGAAATTCATTATATTCTATGCTGGTAGAATCAGTGGAAGGGAGCATCTTTGCCAGTTCGTAAGAGAGCTGAACTTTAGAGCCTTCCCATCCCATAAAAATGGTCAACAAGCCTATAGCAATCAATATAGCCAATCTGTTTCTAAGGATAAACCTTACGAGAAATTGCCACATAGTAAATATCCGTTTGTCTACAAAATACTAAAATACATTTTTTCTTCTTGCTGTTGGCTCAAAGAGAAAATATCTATAAAAACATTAAAAAGACGGCAAAGGTAGGATTTGTTTTGATGCTGTTGAAAAATCAAGTCTGCGAATATTGCTTTCAGCGTTTATGCTTCACTTAGGGAGGATACTTCTAATGAAACAGGGAAATTGCGATTTGATTTCTATTGTGTCATTGGATGTATTTCTTGCTATAAATATACTAAATACCAATGAATTACAGCTGTTAATAAGTGCTATTTCTATTAACAAAACCGAAGAAAATTATGGGTTTTTAGACAGGCTGACGGTGGCAATATGAAAAGTTGTGCGGTCGTACTTTGTTTTCAGGGTCGGCAAACATACATTTAATTCTGTTTTTAAAGTTCTAATAAGGCTTTGTAATCTTTTATTTCAATCTTCTTTATCCTCATTTGGATTTAGTTTGTCAGGATTCGTGAAGAATTTTTTGTCTTCTGATTTTACTCTTCTCTCCAGCTTTTTCACATCCTCTTCGGCAGGAAGTTCTTCGGGTTTAATCCCTCTATCCAATAATAGTTTTCTAACACCTTTATTGTTTCTGATATGCTCCCAGGATATTTGCTGACCGCTTTTGATGTCTTTGTCTTTTACATTGAAAATGGTAATCTCAGAAGCAAAATCTTTAGCTTTTATAGTAATAACGGGTAGGAAATCAGCTAATGGTCGATTGGATTTTATAGCCAATTTACTTTTCATTTGCTTGGTGGTAAAACCAAATAATGCCTGGTCGCCTTTACTGCGGATTATTCCAAAGTCTCTGTCATTTCCCGTACGCTCAAATATAAGTTCGGAGAGTTCTTTTTCTGATAATGTTAATTTTTGACGAGCAATAAGTCGCTCCCAGTCTTTTATGCGTTGCTCAATTATTTCAAACTTTCGGGTTTGAACGGCAAAGTAATTTTGAGCAAATGCAATGGCTTCTTTATTAGGGTCTCCGTTTTGAGCTATCAAGTAACAGGCAAAACGGGTAAGCATTAAATCATCAATTTCGCGTTCGGTGCCTGAACCAATTTGCACCATTTTGTTGATGCCAACAAAATGGTCTAAAATACTGTGCCCTGCGGTTTCGCAAGCAGTTTTTGCTTTGTTGATTACCTTGGTGAAATTTCGCCATTCGCTATATTCTAACAGATGTTGTATGTCTCTGGCAAACCAAAACTCAATGCCGTCTTCTGCTTTGTTGGCATACGATTCAAAATCGTGTGTTAAATATTTTACGGTTTCTTTTTTCATTTATCTGCACTTTGATTTTTATGATTCCCTTGATGATTTTGATTTTCCACTTTTCATTCTATAAGTTTTCAACATCATAGTCTATCATTTAATCATTAAAATCAGTGGTTAAGACTTTCTTTAATTATCCTCACCTCCTCAATATTATCCAATGTTTCCATAGCATTTCGAACAGGGTGGTTGGGGTTATACAAACGCTCAAACTCGCTTTGTATAATGGATAGTTTTTCTTCTTCACTCATTTCATCGGTTAGGGGCTTTAAATTGCCTAAATGTTTTAAGATTTCTTTGTTGGCAGCTTTGAGTTCCTCTGGAAAATAGAGTTCAAAAACAATGGCATCTAATAATTGCTCAAAGAAATTGAATATTAACTCGTTTGATTGAGCTTTTGACCAAATCAGATAATCAACCAATAACTTATAAGGAATCTGTCTTTTATTGTTTATTTGCGGTATTGGAATTTGCTCCACATATTGCTTTGTATAACGTTTTCTTCCACCTGCAATTTTTGCTGTAATCTGAAAGAAATAATAATCTGAAACTGAAGAGTTAAGGACTGCAACTAGGTATTTCAGGTTTTCACCGGAAATAAAGTAGGCGGAATTTGTAAGGAAATGCCCATTATTATCAAAAGCAATATCTTTTTGAGCAAACGTTCCTCCGCCTCTTCCAGTTTTAGAGATAATTCCAATAGCACTGGTTTTACTTATCCATTTTGTTGGAGAGAGTGTAAAACTATTACTTCCTGATTCTCTTAAAAGGGGGTCGAATTCGACCCCTTTAAAATTAGGGTTATTGATATTTTCCCAAAGTCCAAGAAACTCGACGGTGCTTCTGTTACGAAACCAGTTTTTAACAACATCTTTAGGGTCATTAGGATTTTTTGTGCGAGCAATGTCAGTCAATGAGATATACTCTTCATCTTTTTTATTGAAGAAGGAAATATCTCTACTGTTTACTTGGAGTATCTGTATTTTATTGCTCATAACCTTATTTAATTAAATATCCGGATAATATGACTTCACGCTTTTGAAAAGCTTTTTTTGAACTACTGTTTTCGATAGCGACAGCACGAATATGTTTTCTTAAAATATTGAGTGTTTCCAATGGGTCAAGAGTCCGCTCCAACTCATTTTTAATATCACGAGCGGTACGTTTTGCCATTGTTCCCAATAATAAAATGTTTTTTACGCTATTGATAAATTCGTCATCCGATTCTGTAAATGTTTTACAGTTTTTGAATGATTTATCTTTCAAACGATTTTCAATGTATTTTACATTGGAGCGACCTCCTGGTGTTTTCTGTGATTCATCTCCAATGGTAGTATCCAATTCAAAACGAGCTCTATTTGTTTGCAATAAATGATAGTAATCGTTAGGAATTTTAGCTCTTTTGGTTAAAGGGTTACATTCTAAATTATATACGGCATCAAAAAATGTGATCTCATTGGATATTCCACTTTGGTTAATATAGAATTTTTTGAGTTTCCCAATTCTAAAAAATGTAAGCAATTGATTGATTTCAATTTCTGATTTTTTAAATCCTGAGCGAGCTTTCTTGGGCAGGTTTTTTATTTTTTGAAATAAGTCGGGATTTTCATCTCTTATTTTTCGCATCATTTCCAAATACTTTAACTCCGAATCCCCTTCCTCGTCTTCGCCAGTGTATGCTTTTTTATTATTCAATGTGTTAAACAATTCCTGACTACCAATTTCTTCTCCATCCGTCAGATATCTGGAATCTTCTCCCAAAATATCGTGAAACATCTGAATTTTATTAGTAATGTTTGTTTCTAAACCGAGATGTTTATCAGATTGTGTAGTGGGAAAAAAATTGAAAATGTACACTTTATCGTATTTACTTCCTAAACGATTTACACGACCGGCTCTTTGTAATACTCTTGTTGGGTTCCAAGGCAAATCGTAATTGATAACCACATTTGAGCGATGAAGGTTGATTCCCTCTGCCAATACATCTGTAGCAATCAATATTTTTAAATCATCAACCTGTTCTTTTTGTTTTCTATTTGGGTCGTAATTGGCTTGAATAATATCCCGAGAAACTGTATGATTTGAAGTAAGTTTTTTGTCACTATGCCGCCCTCCTTTACTTGAATAAAACATTACTTGATTTGGGTATTCATCAAGTAAAGCTTCATAAATGTAATCTCCTGTTTCTTTTGACTCTGTGAATATTACTAACTTATTTTTCTTTAAGGCTGGAGATTTTTTAAGTTCAGTTATGAATTGCTCTAGTTTTGGGTCGGTATTTACTACTTGCCATAAGGTTTTAATAGATTTTAGAATTTTTAAATCAAATTCGAGCTTAGATTTGAAGTCCTTTTTAAAATCCTTCGAATCATATTTATTAGCTTTATCGTCTTCGACCAAACTTTCTAATTTATCAATATCATCATTGTTAAGAAGGTCATAAACATCCACTTTTTTACTGATGTAAATCGTACCCGAATCGAACATTTTAATAAAATTTTCATAAGACAGAATGAAACGATTAATACTCTGACGAAAAGCGTAAAAACTGCTTTCCAATCGTTTTACGAGAATTCCTTTCATAAAACCACCAACATTTCGTTGTTGCTGTTTCTCAAACTCACTTAATTGTTTATTGCCAATATAAAAAAGTAGAGGAGTGTATCGAGCATAAGTAAATGCTTGTAACATTTTAATAGTTTCATTAAACGTAATTTCTAATTCCCCTTCATATTCGTAAACAATCTTTTTAGGATTATCCAATTCTGGAAAAACTAAACCTTGTTTCACAATATCACCTTTGAAATAAGTTACAACATCTGAACGAGTTCTACGAACCATCACATATCTCAATATGCTATTTCGAATATCATTAGAAACCTCTTTAATTAATGTTGGATAGCTTGGGTCGTCTTTTTCTATTTTTTTTAGTTTGGTTTTTAAAGAAGTGAAAAACCTTTCAAGGTTTGGAACTCCTGGAATTGTTGATAGTTTGGGTGCTTGAAAGAGTTTTAACTGAGCAAAAATATCATCGACAGTATTGTTTAATGGTGTTGCTGTAACAAGTATTACTTTTTTTCCTCTACAAATATCTAAGAGATTGGCATAAGATTGTGTATTCTCATTTCTGAAACGGTGGGCTTCATCAATTACAACATAATCGTATCGGTCTAATCCTTTTTTTATGATATGTTCTAGTTTACCAAGCGATTCAACTTCAAAGCTTCTAATCCCGAATTCAAACAATGAATCTTTCCAATAGTCTTTAAGCACGGGAGGGCAAACCACCAATGTTTTACCTTGAATTTGTTGAAGTAATAATGCAGTAATAAATGTTTTACCAAGTCCAACAACATCTGCCAGAAATACTCCATTGTATGTTTCAAGTATTTTTTTTGCTTGAATTGCAGCTTGACTTTGATATTTTAACTTCATAAAGCCATCAGGCAGAAAAGGGTCAAACTGGTCTTCTAAATTTATATCCTCTTCCAAATATTCATAAATCAATTTCAAGTACAATTCGTGTGGTGTGATTTGGTCGTTTAACCAAGTCTTAGTGGTAATAGTATCAATGAAATCTTCTGAAATATCAACTGATTCAGCCCATAATTTATTGAATTGATTTTCGGCAAACTTAACATCATCGGTCTTTCTTAACTCAACATTAAATTCTCTGTTTGCAACAAAACCAGATTCTGAAAAATTACTTGAACCAGTTATAACAAAACCATAATCTCTGTCTTCTGGGTGAAACTTTCCGATATAAACTTTATCGTGGATATTTTTTGATGGATAGGCTCTGATTTCTAATTTTTTCCCATTTCCTCCATTTTTTTCATCCTCTTCGGTGTTCTTACATTCTTCTTGCAAGAATTCAATGAATTTTCTGATTCCTATTTCAAGTTTGTTGTCATTCTCATCACTTGTTTCAATTTCCGATTTTAGATTTTCTTGAAATTGTTTTTTTGTTCTTTGGTGCGATTCAAAATCAATCATTCCAAGTTGCTCGTGATATTGTAAAATATCGTAGGAGTCTCTGTCGACACTAAGTCCAACTAGTATTCTAACTTTCTCAACTGGTTCAAGCGATTCGTGCAATTGGTAGAACCCACTTGCTCTGAAATAGCCAACAAGTACATCAAAAAGCTGAGTGTCTTTGAGAGTAGCTTTAAACCGATTTAATAAACTGTTGCCATTTTCATTTGTGAAAAATGTTAAATCAGTTTGGTCTATATTATTTTTAATTTCTTCCATTCAATATCTCTTTATTTGATTGAGTTAATTGTTTCTTTTAATCCAATCTTTAAATATTCCAATTCGCCTAAATCAGTTAGAATCATTGATTTGATAAATTCTATTTGAACTTCTTTTTCAGTTTTTTCAAGTGTTTTTGATAGAACAGGAATCATTTCAGTTGTTGCACGTCTTTCATTCCTCTCTATTTTACTCAGTATTGAGGTGTCAATATCAAGTGCTGCAGCAACTTTTCTGAGAGGTAATCCTTTCTTTTCTCTTGCTTCTCGTATGTATTCTCCAAATGATTTCATCTTGTCATATTAGTTTAGACGATTCTGTCCAAAAATACATTAAATTTCTCAATTTTCTTTCTGTGGGTTGGTAAAAATTAGGCTCTTTTGGCTTTTTGTGTCGGCAAAAACCAAATGTGCCTAATGCACGTTGGACTTTTTAGTATGCCGCACAACGTTTGGCGGTATAAAATCGTTGGGGGTTTCGGAACTAATTCACTATCAAGATACAACATACCTCGATGCGAGAACAGAGGCTCGAATAACCACATAAACCCCAATATTTTATGACCGCGTGTTGGGCGTAGTACTTTATTGTTTTTCAATTCATTATCTTTTCTATTTCATAACTAATCCATAAGCCAGGTTCTTTGGGTTTATCAAATTGAATCCAGCATTTAGGCAAATATGAACTATTTATTTTCCAATATACATCTTTTGTTTTTTTATTGGTAAGAAATATTTTTGCCAAATCGCACCGTGAATCAGAATCCAAATTATTGTCCTTTAATAATCTGAGTATCTCAATCACATTTGTTTTGTATGAAAATGGATAAGTCAGTTTATTAATGTCCTTCGTTATTGGTTGTCCATTTGATTGTCGCAAATAAATTTGATGGTCAAGAATGTAATCCAAACCTTTCTTTAACTTATTCTCAATTATGTCATTTGTAATGTAATCAGAACGTTTTTTATAATCCGTAAGAGCAATCATGGACTTAACAATCCCAATATAACAAGGTGCTGATTTCATACAACCACCATATTTTAAAATCCGCGAACCAGCCCATTTATTTTTTGCTCCACGTTCAACGTTTTGAAAATTTGTAATCCAGTCAATCCCTTTATCAATACGGTCTTTGTCTGTATAATTCATTCGAATCAAAACGCTTGTTATCATTGAATTATAACATGACAATATATCATCTCTTTTTCCAGTAATTGAAAATCCTTCGTCACAGAATGATAAATCAGCGAGTTTGTTAATCCATTTTTGAACTCTCTCAATACGAAACGCAAATGGGATTTCAGAGATTTCAATCAGTCTGTTGAGCAGGTTTAAAATATCAAATTCAAAATCAGTTAGCAAATCTTTTAAAATCTCCGATTTGTCGAGCAAATCAGATGCCCGATTGTAATCTTTGATTTCTCCAGAGTCAACTTTTTGTTTTAAAATCAATGCTGTATCCATGTGTGTCTCAGTTTCCTAATATTACGCCCAACGGTTACCTGTATGTGGCGTAGCCGATTGCGGGCTACTTTCCTGTCAAACCGAGATGAAGTAAAAGCGGGTGATGAACCTACAATTACCCACAAAACCGGCTATGACATATACAGATTGTTACC
>Ga0316204_10000860_pt1 | contig 96742 bp, 85 predicted proteins | sample 6monrhotite_MG_2_FD_205661 | JGI IMG/M metagenome (GOLD analysis project Ga0316204, IMG submission 205661) | Microbial mat bacterial communities from mineral coupon in-situ incubated in ocean water Damariscotta River, Maine, United States -... | ecosystem: Environmental > Aquatic > Marine >... | reverse complement strand
AGCTGGACATATGGCTTGAATATTATAACACTGAGCGTACCCATCAGGGTAAAATCTGCTGCGGGAGAACCCCTATGCAGACTTTGATTGATGGAAAACAAATCTGGATGGATAAATTTGTAGACCAGATTTAACCTGACAGTCACTAGCTGAAAAATCGGTAACTGTCAGATAGAGTCTGAACTATTACACTTTAATGCTGTGGAACCCTTACCAACTGTATCTTATAATATGTGGGAGATTGCCCATCACTACTGGAACTATTCTCACAAAACAAATGTGCTTGAATGGCCAAACGTGGAATGCTCTGAAATTGTCAGCAGTTCATCGTTACGCGTTATTGCTAAAATAAAGTAAAATATGGTGATTTTACCCAAAACTTACACATTCTCTTACACATACACATTTTCAGATTAAAATAGCTAAATAAAATCAATAATTTATCGCTAGACGTATTGACTTCAAAATCTCGTTTCCTCTGGAAGTGTGGGTTCGATTCCCTCCACCCGCACCATTATTTGATTGTTTCCGCTCCGCTCAGCCCCTTGTGTGTTATTTAAAGCCGGTGTTGGGGGCTGCGCTCACATGAAACGCGCTCAAGGCTGCGGCGCTCAAATTTTCTTCCTTCAGGGGCAGCATTTTTTGATTGTTTCCGCTCCGCTCAGCCCCTTGTGTGTTATTTAAAGCCGGTGTTGGGGGCTGCGCTCACATGAAACGCGCTCAAGGCTGCGGCGTTCAAATTTTCTTCCTTTAGGGGCAGCATTCTTTGATTGTTTCCGCTCCGCTCAGCCCCTTGTTTGGTGTTAAAGCCGGTGTTGGGGGCTGTGCTCACATGAAACGCGCTCAAGGCTGCGGCGTTCAAATTTTCTTCCTTTAGGCGCACCATTTTTTGATTGTTTCCGCTCCGCTCAGCCCCTTGTGTGTTATTTAAAGCCGGTGTTGGGGGCTGTGCTCACATGAAACGCGCTCAAGGCTGCGGCGCTCAAATTTTCTCCCTCTTGTAACACCGCTTCGTTACAACAGCGTCGAGGACTTCACCTTCATGATCAACAGCGTGCTAAAAATCAAAGAGGCGCTATAATTTACGTTGACACGGCTGACAAACCAGCTCGTTTTGAGATCGCACGAAGCGCGAGGAAAGCGAGTAATCCCAGCGGCCCGAAGAGAACAGTAAGCACCAAGCAAGGTACCACAAGCCAAAAACTTATTGAGTCTCTGCGTGCGGTCCTGCATTGCCATGCACCAATGAATAGGTCAAAGGCCATAAAATGCACCCACCCCGCCAGCATTGCTTCAGGATAACTGAATAGAGTCATCACGTCCGCAAGGCTGCCAAAACCGCCGCCGCCATTGTTGTGTGATGGCACAAGCAACGCGACATATCCGACCGACAAAATGAGGGGAATGACAAAGCCAGAAATGCGGTCGCTCCAGGTCGGATAGAGCGGGGATACCAGCAAAATAAGCCATCCAATCATTGCCAAAATACTCGCTGCTGAGAATGATGTTTCATAGTCCATGTTTTTTTCCTTATCAAATTATCCAACGAGATATTTTACCAAACAACTTGCATACGCAAGTTGTTTGGTCTATTAAATTGATATGATCGACTTAGCTCTTCAATCAGTACTGCGTCTATTGCAGTCTTCTCAGCACATCGAGGCACGGCTCGCAGGTGAACTTTCGTCCGTTCATGGGCTTTCCGTCAATGAGATATTTTTACTCATGCAACTCGAAAACGCCCCTCTTCACAAGCTGCCGCGCGTTGAACTTGCCAAACGTTTAAATACGAGTGCCTCAACGGTTACCAGAATGGCAATTCCTATGGAGAAGCTGGGGCTTGTTTCAAGGCAATCTGATGAACGTGACGCGCGATTGGCATTTGTTGTTCTGACAAAAACCGGAGCTACGAGAATAAACGAAGCCCGCGCAACATTCGCCAAACAAGCCGCCTATGTCTTTCGGGACCGATGGGAAGTTGAAGAGATTGAACAATTGTCGGCGTTTCTTGGGCGGCTGGTCGCTGGCACGCCGGGAGACCTCACCTAAAAACGGCATAATCCCCTCCCGTGCCGATAATTTTTCATAAGAGATCAAATTGCGCTAAGGGCACGGATAATCTCAGGTGTATCCTTGCAATAACGATAGTGATCGCTCATTCGGCGGGCGTAATTTGTTGGACAAAGAAGCGTAATAGTTTACTTTGACCCTATCGTAAACTGTCCAAAATCAGGAATATTTTTAAGAAACATGCTCAAATTTAATAAGAAATTTTCTCCTGAATATGGCAAGGTTACAAAAGTTACCCCCCTTATCCGGCGACTTGTGGCGCATAACCCTTCCCCCTTCACCTTTTATGGTACGGGGACATATATTGTGGGCGAAAATATTGTGAATAGAAAAAATATCGCCATCATTGATCCCGGCCCGGCCATCGCGTCCCATCTTCAGGCGCTGGAGAAACTTCTGGAAACCGCCACGGTCAGTCATATTCTGGTCACCCATAATCATCTGGATCATTCACCGGCGGCCAAGCCATTAAAACAGATGACAGGGGCAGAGATATATGCCTTTGATCCGGGACAACAGGCAGATATGGACAATCGCGCCGAAGAAGGTCAGCACACCGAAGAAAGCTGTGATCAGAATTTTGCGCCGGATCATATATTGCAAGACGGTGATGTGATCACAGGTGATGGCTGGACATTGGAAGCTGTCCATACCCCAGGCCATTTGCCCAATCATTTATGTTTTGCCTTAAAGGAAGAAAAGGCCCTTTTTACCGGTGATCATGTCATGGGATGGTCAACATCTGTTATTGCAGAGCCAGGCGGTGATATGAAAGATTATATGATCAGCCTTGAAAAACTGCTCAGCCGGGATGATCAGATTTATTACCCGACCCACGGCGCGCCCATAGAAAATCCCAAACCCTATGTCAAAGCATTGATTGCCCACCGCCGCGCGCGGGAAAGACAAATTCTTGCCGCCATCGCGGACGGCGCCGTCACTATTCCTGAAATAGTCGCCCTGATCTATTGCGACATCCCCAGCTATCTGCATCCTGCCGCCGCATGCTCAGTCCATGCCCACCTGATCCACATGACAGAAGAAGGCCGCGTAAAATGTCAGGACGACATGGGAAAGGCCGGAATTTTTACCTCTGCCTAATATTGTTCTTGATTTGTTCTCATTTTGGCGTCTATAATACGGCGCCTTCCGTTATGAGAGACTCTAGGACATGCTCAAAATTCCCGCGAATCTTCGATGGCTCTATATTGACCTGAACAGCTATTTCGCCAGCGTGGAGCAACAGCTTCAGCCGCGCCTGCGTGGGCGGCCTGTGGTCGTTGCGCCCATGGCGGGTACGGACAGCACCTGCGCCATTGCCGCAAGCTATGAGGCCAAGGCATTTGGCATTAAAACCGGCACCATGATCTATGAGGCTCGAAAATTATGTCCAAGTTTACAAGTGGTTCCGGCCCGCCATGATAAATATGTGGCGTTTCATCATCGGATCATGGCCGAGATTGAGCAGCATATCCCGCTCACCAAAGTCTGTTCCATTGATGAGGTCGCCTGCCGCCTCATGGGGGAGCAGCAGAAAAGGGGAAATGCCCTCGCCCTCGCCCGGCGTATCAAACAGGGCATCATGGATAACGTTGGTATCTGCCTGCGCACGTCTATTGGTGCCGCGCCCAATCGATTTCTGTCCAAGGTCGCCAGCAATATGCAAAAACCGGACGGCTTGACGGTGCTCGAAGCCCATGAATTGCCGGGGCGATTGCTGGATCTTAAATTGCGGGACCTGCCGGGTATAGGCGGCAAGCTGGAACAACGTTTACGAAATGCCGGTATCACAAGCCTGCAGGATTTCTGGAATTTAAACCCCAAACATGCCCGGAAAATCTGGCATAGCGTGGAGGGCGAGCGTTTCTGGTATGCCCTGCGCGGGGTTGAAGTGGACGAGCCACCGGAAAAGAAACGCCATACCATCGGCCATAGTCATGTGCTCTCCCCCCGTATGCGGCCCAATCATAAGGCCCGTATCGTGGCCCGGCGTCTGACGGTTAAGGCGGTAACTCGTATGCGCCGCCATGGTTTTTATGCCCAATTTTATAATCTTTATGTGCGTTATGATATTCAGGACCAACATCAGCTTTCCCGCGAGCAAACCAGATGGCAGGGACATGTCAAACTACCCATGGCCCAGAATAATTTCACCTTTCTGAAGGCCCTCAATCAATTATGGGAGGACATGACAACAAAAAGCGGCCAGGACAATAATCCTCAGAACTATAATCCCCAAAACTATAATTCTCAGCGCATTAAACAAATTTCTGTCGCCCTTTACAGCCTGACCCATCAGGATGATATGATGCCTGACATGTTCGAGGCCCTGAATGATCCGGTGGCCCGGGAACAGAAAAAACATAACCGCTTGTCCAAAGCCCTGGATATCATCAATAAAAAATATGGGCTGGATACCATCGTCATCGGCGCTCTACCCGAGCCGATGTCTCGCCATACCGGCAGCAAGATTGCCTTCACCCGCATTCCGGAAAAAGCGGAATTTTACGAATGATGGTTTTAATCCTCTTGCCAAGCTTGACAGCAAGGGCTAAACCCCCATCTATAGAAGTATAATAGACCCTAAATAGTGGAATGAATATGTCTATACCCCTAATGGGCAATATTGGCCCCAGTGACGCTGACCTTATTGAAGAAATAAATCAGCTGCGGGCGGCAAAAAACGCCATTATCCTTGCCCATTATTATCAAGATGGCAAAATACAGGATCTGGCAGATTTTGTCGGTGACAGCCTTGACCTTTCCCGCAAAGCGGCAAATACAGAGGCAGATATCATTGTATTTTGCGGCGTGCGTTTTATGGCCGAGGTTGCTAAAATCCTCAGCCCGGAGAAAACCGTTGTCCTGCCTGACATGGCGGCCGGCTGTTCTCTGGAAGACAGCTGCCCGGCGGATGATTTTGCCGCATTCCGCGCGAAATACCCTGACCATATCAGCCTGACCTATATCAATTGCTCTGCGGCGGTAAAAGCCCATTCTGATATCATTATCACGTCGAGCAATGCCCGCCATATCATTGATCAGATCCCGCTGGATCAGCCTATTCTCCTTGCCCCTGATCAACATCTGGGCGGCTATCTTGCCAAGGAAACCGGACGCGATATGGTGTTATGGCCCGGCTCCTGCATTGTTCACGAACAATTTTCCGAAAAAGAACTGATCAAGTTGAAGGCCGAATACCCCCATGCGCCCGTTGCAGCCCATCCCGAATGTCCTGCCCATATATTGCATCATGCAGATCATGTCGGCTCAACCTCGTCCATCTTGAAATATGTTCTGGAAAATGATGCCGATACCTTCATTATCGCCACAGAACCCGGCATCATCCATCAGATGCAAAAATCATCACCGGACAAGACCTTCATCGGTGCGCCCGGTATGGACGGAGAATGCAATTGTAATCAATGCCCCTATATGGCCCTGAATAACCTGACGAAATTACGGGATTGCCTGCGCGACCTAACGCCTGCTATCGAAATGGACGAACCGGAAAGACTGGCCGCGAAAGCTCCCCTCGACCGTATGCTTGAAATGTCCCCTCCCCAAACCTTAAATATGGATCAAAACACAGAACAGAACAGGCCACCACAATCGGGCCGGGCCTACTGATTATGCACGATAGCCCGCTATATAAGGAAGAACTGCGCCATTTCATCAAATCCGCCCTTGAAGAAGATATCGGGCGCGGCGATCTAACCAGCCTTGCCATCATTCCGGCAGACCAAAAACTCTCTGCCGCCATGGTTGCGCGGGAAAATATGGTGATTGCCGGCATATTCATTGCGGCTGAACTTATCAAAACATGTGACCCACTGGCCCAGATCGAGATAATCGCTGCCGATGGGCTGGAGGTTGTCGCAGGCAGCACGATCCTGAAGGTCAACGGGAATGCCCAAAAACTACTCGCCGCTGAACGCGCTGCCCTGAATATAGTGCAGCATCTGTCGGGCATTGCAACCCTAACCCGTTCTTACCTGCGCAAGATTGACCATACTGATTGCCGTCTCCTCGATACCCGAAAGACCATCCCGGGATATCGCAAGATCGCCAAATATGCCGCCCGCATGGGCGGGGCCGTCAACCACCGTATGCGTCTTGATGACGGGGTCTTGATCAAAGATAACCATATCGCCCGTATTGGCAGTATCAAGGCCGCTATAGAGGCCGCCAAAGCCTATGACACCCGCGCCAGCACCATCGGCATTACGGTTGAATGCGACACCCTGGCCCAAGCTGAAGATGCTGTGGAGGCCGGTGCCGATCGCCTGCTGCTTGATAATATGAACAATGAAAAGTTGCGCATTGCCGTTGAAAAGTACAAAGGCCGCGTCAAACTCGAAGCATCAGGCGGCGTGACCCTTGAAACCATCAGGGCCACTGCCGAAACCGGCGTTGATTATATTTCCGTAGGCCGCATCACCCAATCAGCCCCGGCCGTTGATATCGGGCTCGATTATCTAGACTAGATTATCTGGACTAGGGGGACTGGATTACCTGAGCTAGGGGTGTTCTTCTGACCCATATACCCACCCTGCAAGCCAGCCGCAGAATTTCCAGAGGCCCCAGATCAGCAAAATCGAAATATAACCATCAAGGGCATAATGCCAGCCCAGATGAACCGAACCAATCTGGATCAGAATTAAAAAAATCAGCATACCATAACCGATATATTTACTGACCTCACGGCCCGAGAAATACAACAGGGCCGCAATGGCAACATGCATACTCGGCATGGCCGAAATGCCGCTGCCGATGCCCGTATCATTCTTCAGGTAATCGGCCCATAACATATCTTGTGTATTCAGTGCGAAAATACCAAAAGCGCTATCCTCATATGCTTTGTCAAAAGACTTCAGTGCGTCCATCATGGGACCAAAAATAAAATGATCCCCAACAATATCCCCATAATAAACCGGTCCCGCAGAGGACATCACAATCGCAAGAAACGATCCGATCAAAGGCCATGAGATGACAAAGGCAAATAAAAACTGCATACGCTTGCGATCAAAATGCACATTTACAATCATCCATAAGACGTAAGAAAACATAATGAAGAACCACAGATTATAAAAGAAATTCAGGATCACCGACGGTGTCGCCATGCCAAAAATACTGTGAGTGATACGCCAGGGATCAATGCCAAAATGAAAAAAGCGATCCGCTTTCATTAAAAACTCATCAAGGTAAAAAGGCTGTATGAGATGAATGACCGATTTCATTGATGAAAATAGTGACATAAATGTGGGTAGCAAGAGCATCGGGACCAAAAAAGCCAGTAAATAATTGGCATTTAACCAACCGTCCAAGAAGTCGGCTTTAATGCGGGCATACCCCCGCTCCTGTTCTTCATAGCCCATATATCGAAATAAATAGGACAGACTTTTAACAAGCAGCACCAAAAGCAAACTTACCCCCAGAATATCTGCATATAGTGAAGGCTTAAAATGAGCGAGCAGATCATAGCACCACATGGTGACATAAACCGCAATAGCCTGTACGGCGAAAAGCCCCAACAAGATAATATTCCCACGAAATGTGGTTCCTGCCACATCCATCTTACCTTTTAAAACAACCCTATGATCCATGGAATACACCCGATATTTTTAGTTTTCTTTCCTCAGGAAAATACTGTCCATGCCTTAACATTTTACAAAGATCACGTTAAAAAATATTGGTTCTGTTATACGTTGTGATCCAATCGGGAGATACCATCACTTCAACCATCCATTTTTTACCCCGCTGAAAAGGCCACCGCACCATGTGCCTTTTCCTTATTCGTCAATTAACATAAACGATTATAGGCGCCGCAAAATTTAAAAGCGCAGGCTCTTTGTAAATTTTCAGGCTTGATAAAAACCCAGGTCCCCAGCTTTGAAGATAGCGGAAACACCGCCATAAGCTATGTTTTAACGCAATGGTTTTCAGGCGTTCTGCGGCGTTTCGAACATCTTGAAATGTGGATAATAGCGATTCAACCCTACCCAATCCCCATAATTTTTCTACTACTTTATAGTGCTTTCTGGACATGAATAGGACAAATATGTAAAATAAAATAGATTTTCAATAAATGGTTAGAATAGCAGTCATATGCGAAAAATTACAAAATTCACTATTATCGCCGGATATATATTTCTATCATCCGTGAATGTTACCACGGCTCAGGAAATGTCATTATCCATGGATGCAGACGATGATATTGATATGATTTTACGTAATTATCATGTGGTTCCCTTGGAAAGTCAGACCGAATCCTCCCTTCAGATTGGCTTTGATTATACCGAAGGTGATTATGGCGGCTTTGATAAAACAAAATTACTTTATGTCCCTATATCATTCAGATATACGCATGACGCGTGGAGCTTTCGTGTCAGTAGTGGCTACGTTCGCGTCGTAGGCGAAGAGAATATCACGCCGGGTATTGGGGGAGGAGCTTCTATATTGGCAGATCCTGTTGACCTTGATAGCAACCAAGACAGCGATGACGGGATGGGCGATATTTTCCTTAGTGGTTCTTATTCCTTCAATGAATTAAGAATTAATAATTTTTATATTGATATTACAGCACAGGTCAAAATCCCCACTGCGGACGCGGACAAGCAATTAGGCACCGATAAAGCCGACGTCAGCCTGCAAATCGGCGCGACCAAAATCATTGGGAATTTTCTGCCCTTTGTCACCGTTGGCTATCGTTATGTTGGGAAAACAAGCCGTTACAATTTACAGAATATCTGGTTCGCATCACTGGGCATGGCCTATTACCTTAACCGTGATATCACATTAGGTATGTCATATGATCTCAGAAAATCAATTAGCATTGATACAGCCAACCTACAGGAAATACAGGCCTACATGGATTATACACTCACAGACAATTGGGGCGTTTATTTCTACGGCATAACAGGATTAAGTGACAGCAGTCCAAATATCGGCGGCGGTTTTCAGTTAAAATATAACTTTTAAAGAAAGAGCTTTCTCTTTCTGCTGAAAGGGTAACAGCTCAGACTATTTTTCTTTCGTCAACTGAATGGTGTTAAGCGCTTCTTTTGCTTCCAGGCTGCCATTTCTGGCCGCTTCATTCAGCCATAATTTAGCCAAATCAGTATTTTTTTCCGTCCCTTCACCAAAGATATACATTAAGCCTGTCACCAATTGTGCTTCGCGTATTCCTTGTTGAGCAAGGGACAAACAAAGACGATGTGCGTAAGAAAATTTTGAATTTACAAATGCCTCCAGACAGTCTCTTTCAGAAGCAGGGTTTTCCACCTTGGTCCTTGCCAACGGGGCATCTATACGCGTAGAGGCCTGAGCCTCAAAAACCGGCACAAAAACCAGAACTGTCAAAACGACACTTAAAATTAAAGTAACTAATTTATTTACCATCAAAAAAAATCCCTGCCAACAACACTATACTTCACGCCTAAGCGGCTTTTCGCCTTACAAAGCAATTTACATGCCAATACAATTTTATCCTTTTATTTCAAACTATTGACGACTGGGAATCAGTTCAGAGGGTAATAGCAGAGAACCACAGACATAATAAACTGTATCAAATCCTTTACAATTTGTTAATAGACTGTCTCATTTTGGGATAGTAGGCTGAATAGGTTATTCCCTCTTTCTCCGTAGGAGAGCTATCTTGGGAATTTATTTTCCGAGGCAAGCCCCTAAGAAATATTTCGGGCTTTGATCATTATTTTATATTTCTTACAGAATATTATATATAAACTTAATGGTCCAAAGTTTAGACATAGTACGAATGGCCCCCGCTAAATTGACCAGTTTTTTTGACGAAAAATATTTTTTTACTGTATATTCGTAATATATCCTAAATTTGCGCAATATAATATCGACAAAAATCGAAAAAATGTTATTTAAAATACCATCATTATTTTCGAAGAATATATCGCCAACAAATGACATCAATTGGCTTAACTCTACCTAGGACTTACATATGCCCCCTTATCGTTCAAAAACCTCTACTCATGGCAGAAATATGGCCGGCGCGCGGGCGCTTTGGCGGGCGACAGGTGTCAGGGATCAGGATTTCGGCAAACCGATCATAGCGGTCGTCAACAGCTTCACACAATTTGTTCCGGGGCATGTCCATCTAAAAGACCTTGGCCAAATGGTCGCGCGGGAAATCGAGAAACATGGCGGTATTGCCAAAGAATTTAATACCATAGCTGTCGATGATGGAATCGCCATGGGACATGATGGCATGCTATACTCCCTGCCCAGCCGCGAAATTATTGCCGACAGCGTTGAATATATGGTTGAAGCCCATTGCGCGGACGCAATGATCTGTATTTCCAACTGCGACAAGATTACGCCCGGCATGCTAATGGCGGCACTCCGGCTGAATATTCCAGCAGTATTTGTCTCAGGCGGGCCGATGGAAGCCGGGAAAACTGATAGTATTAGTCATAAACTGGATCTTGTGGATGCCATTATCATGGGCGTTGACCCAACGGTAAGTGATGAGATTGTTGAAGAGGTTGAGCGCGAGGCGTGCCCCACTTGCGGGTCATGTTCCGGCATGTTTACCGCCAACAGCATGAATTGCTTGACCGAAGTTTTGGGCCTGTCTCTGCCCGGAAATGGGACTTTGCTTGCGACCCACGCGGACAGAAAAGAATTATTTCTGAAGGCCGCCAGAACAATTGCCAAGAACACCAAGGCTTATTATGAGGATAACGACAGTTCCGTTCTGCCAAGGTCCATCGCAAATTTCAAGGCCTTTGAAAATGCGACCACCCTGGATATTGCGATGGGTGGGTCGACCAATACTGTGCTTCATCTTCTGGCCGCCGCGCAGGAGGGTGAGGTTGATTTTACGATGAGTGATATTGATCGACTGTCAAAAATAGTGCCCAATATCTGCAAGCTGGCCCCGGCCACTCAGGAATATCATATGGAGGATGCCCATCGGGCGGGCGGTATCATGAGCATTCTGGGTGAATTGGAAAAAGCCGGTCTTATCCATCGGGATTGCGTCACAGCCAGTGGCTGCACCATCTCGGAGCTCATCCAGAAATATGATATTACCCGCACAAGGGATGAAGAAATACTGACATATTTCAAGGCCGCGCCAGGCGGCGTTAGAACCACAGAAGCCTTCTCTCAAGAGCGCAGATATTCTACCCTTGATCTTGACCGGGAGGGCGGCTGTATCCGTTCCGTGGAAAATGCCTATAGCAAAGACGGCGGCCTTGCCGTTTTACATGGGAATATCGCCCTTGATGGCTGCATCGTAAAAACTGCCGGCGTGGATGAGGCTAATCTAACCTTTACGGGACCGGCGCGAATATATGAAAGTCAGGAGGATGCGGTTAAAGGCATCACAACAGGACAAGTCCAGGCCGGCGAAGTCGTTGTCATTCGTTATGAAGGGCCTAAAGGTGGCCCCGGCATGCAGGAAATGCTGTATCCTACGTCCTATCTGAAAGCCATGGGTCTCGGCGAAAAATGCGCGCTGGTAACAGATGGACGTTTTTCCGGCGGCACATCGGGCTTAAGCATTGGCCACGTCTCTCCCGAGGCCGCTTCCGGTGGGGCGATTGGATTGGTTGAAAATGGTGACGTCATTGACATTGACATTCCCCGCAGGATCATACGTATAAATATTGCCGATCAGGAACTGGCCAAACGCCGGGCGGCTATGGATGCCAGAGAGCTAAACAGCTGGAAGCCAACAGCTCCCCGCCCCCGTAAGGTATCAAAAGCATTGCAGGCATACGCCTTGATGGCGACATCCGCGGATAAGGGCGCCATTAGGGATATTGCCAACCTGACCACCAAATAATTTTCACAAAATTGAAGATTTACCAATCAAAGTTGGTCAGGGCTGAGGAAAGATGCTTGGCTATCTGATGATTACTTTGGCCAGAATCTTTTAGCGTAACCAAACCTTTTTTATATTCTTGCTTGGCCTTGCCCTGGTCATTTTGTCTTTTATAAAGACTGCCAAGTTTATAATGGGCATAAGCTACGATAACCGATGGCTCAGATGAGGCGATAATATCCTGATATATTTCTTTTGCTTCTTCATATTGTTCAAGAATTACCTTCTGATCGGCAATGGCAATATTCTCCGAATCTTCGGAAGCCAATGCCTGCTGAGAAATACCAAGTAACATCAATATACTAAAAAATATTATCCCGAAATTATGTCTTATTTTCATTTCTTCTATACTACCTTTACATAATAGAAAGTCATTTATTTATTATTTTGTATCATGGCATTTATTAACAGCCACAGATTGATAAGTCATTAAGAAATGTAGGACTTTGCCTAAATTATATGCTAATTCTTATCAATGATTGAAATTTTCTAGACGTTAACTTTTATTAGTTTTATTGTCCGCACTCTTTTGCAGGGCACAGGGTAGAGAAAAGCCCCATTAGGCCAATTTACGTCAGATTTGGTGACAGATCATGACGAACAACCGCTGCCTTTTTCACGGGGACACGCCTTCTGACCCAGAATAAGGCATTAAGCTTTCTTGTAGTTTGTTAATTTATCTGTAAAACTTAACCGTTAAAAGAGCTTAAGCGATAAAACGGAAAACTTATGAAAATTCTCGTCACAGGCGGCTCCGGGTATATTGGAAGCCACACGGTTCTTGAACTTTTGCAAATTGGTCATGATGTCATTGTCATAGATAATCTATCCAATTCCTGCGTTGACTCTCTGCATCGGGTAAAAAATATTACGGGCAGAAATAATCTGTCCTTTCATGAAATGGATATTTTGGATCGCAGCGGATTGGACGCGCTTTTTTCTGCTGAAAATATTGATGCTGTCATTCATTTTGCCGGCTTAAAAGCCGTGGGCGAATCCCTGGACGCCCCTCTCACCTATTATCAGAATAATGTGGTCGGCAGCGTGACGCTTTTCCAGGTTATGGATAAATTTGATGTGCGTAATCTGGTATTCAGCTCATCGGCAACGGTTTATGGTGATCCTGAAAGCGTGCCTATCTGTGAAGACTTTCCCACAGGCGGCACCACAAACCCTTACGGCACATCCAAATTAATGATCGAAAATATCTTGGCCGATATGGCAATTTCTGACCCAAGATGGAACATAGCCTGTTTGCGTTATTTTAATCCGGTTGGTGCCCATGACAGCGGCCTGATTGGCGAAGATCCGAATGGTACCCCCAATAATCTGATGCCTTATATCACGCAGGTGGCCATCGGCACGCTGAAACAATTATCCGTTTATGGCCATGATTACCCCACAAAAGACGGTACCGGCGTTCGGGACTATATTCATGTGGTTGATCTGGCCCTTGGACATTTAAAGGCACTGGATAAGCTTGCAAGCAACCCGGGCATGGTGACCTATAACCTTGGCACCGGGGTTGGCTATAGCGTGCTTGATATTGTCAAGGCTTTTGAAGACGTCAATAACATAAAAATACCCATCCGCCTGGCCCCGCGCCGTAGTGGGGATATCGCCGCCTGTTACGCTGACCCGACGCGCGCAAAACAAGAATTAAATTGGACAGCAACCAGAAACCTGCAGGATATGGTGCGCCATGCCTGGCATTGGCAATCCCAAAACCCCAATGGATATAAGGCCAGAAAATAATTTCTTTCACGCCGCGAAAATCTTGCAAAATCCGATAGAACGCGAAGAATTTGGCCGAAATATCCTGAAATGGGCCATAAACAGAATAACATTTTTCTAAATAGTTACAAATTGTAAACTATTTCAGGAAATACTAATATAAACCAATAAATGACAGGAGCGCGCGCAATGAATTATGTGATTCTAGAGGATTTCGAAATTACCAATCTCCAAAAAAAAGTGAATAATCACATCAATAAAGGGTACAAGCCCATTGGTGGTATTGCGACCGCTGCTCAAAAAGATGGATTTATTGAATATATTCAGAGTATGCTCAAGCCTAACGATTAAAAGATTGAGTCTCTAAGTGAGAAATACCCTGAAATTCCATCAAACACAAAACTGGGTAAAGGATGCGTCTATCACGGTAATAGTCGCTATTTCCGCTGGTTTATCATTAGTCTTTTTCCCCCAAATTAACCCGGCAACAAAGATAAGAAGTGACAGCCTACCCTCAGATTCTTCTTATATCAGAAACGCAAATACCGTAACCCAAAACATAAGCGGCAAGGCTTTGATTATGGACGGCGATTCCCTTACAATTAAGGGAATATCCATCAGACTTCATGGTATTGATGCCCCTGAAATGACCCAAACCTGTTTAAGAGACAATGTGGAATATCACTGTGGACGCGCCGCAAAAACATATTTAACGCAGATCATCAATAGCCAGCCCCTGACCTGTACAATCATTGATACAGATGGCTATGGGCGGAAAATTGGTAAATGTGTGAATGATCGGAATATTGATATAAATGCCGAAATGGTCTTAAGCGGGAATGCCATAGCCTATCTTCATTTTTCATATGATTATGAACGACAGCAAACAGAAGCCAAAAGCCAAAAGAAAGGCATTTGGGCCGGCGAATTCATGGAACCATACCAATTCAGAAGACTCTAGGTTTTCTTCAAAAGTGACAGGCAGGGTATACAAACGACCCAAACCCATTTACCCTAAGCATACTTAAGTTCAAAAAAATCCAAAGGATAATATCTTATGTCTGGCATACTCACGCTCATTGCCGATTATATTGGTTTGGATGACGGGTTGTCGGTTAACAATCCGGCCAACAATCAACATATTGCCACAGTGAAGGACTGGTCAGAGGACGAGACCCAAAACGCTATTCTGGCTGCGGCCAATGCCTTTAAATCCTGGTCCGGCCAGACCGCAAAGAAACGCGCCAGAATATTACAGCGCTGGTATCTTCTCATGAGGGAACATCAGGAAGAGCTGGCCCAAATAGCCACATTGGAATGCGGCAAGCCTATGGCTGAATCTCGCGGTGAAGTCGTTTATGGTGCCTCTTTTATTGAATGGTTTGCTGAGGAAGGCAAGCGCACCTGCGGCACGACGATCCCAACCCACGCGGCGGGCAAGCGTATCATGACCTTGAAACAGCCCATCGGCGTTATTGCAGCCATCACCCCGTGGAATTTTCCCCTGGCCATGATCACCCGCAAAATCGCGCCGGCCCTTGCCGCCGGCTGCACAGCCATCGTCAAACCCGCTGAGGCAACCCCGCTGTCAGCCCTTGCCCTACAGGTTTTGGCCCGGAAAGCAGGCGTGCCGGAACATGTCTTTACTGTCGTGACCACCACGGACCCCGCCCGAATTGGTAAAATTCTGACCACACATCCGATCATACGAAAACTATCCTTCACCGGTTCAACCGCCGTGGGCAAAATATTGATGCAGCAAGCAGCCACCACCGTCAAAAAGGTCTCCATGGAGCTTGGCGGCAATGCCCCCTTCATTGTCTTTGGCGATGCCGATATTGATGCCGCTGTGACCGGCGCCCTTGCCTCAAAATACCGAAATGCCGGCCAGACTTGCATCAGCACCAATCGCTTCTTTATACAGGATGGCATCTATGATGAATTCATCAACCGCTTTACAGCAAAGGTCGCGGCCTTAAAAGTTGGACATGGTGATGATCCCGCGACTCAAATCGGGCCATTAATCAATAGTGCCGCCGTGCAGAAAGTAGAAAATATTGTATCTGCTTCGGTCGCGGCAGGGGCCAGTTTAATACTTGGCGGCGCACGGCATTGTGCAGGAGATAATTTTTATGCGCCAACCATTCTAGGCGAGGTAACCATGGATATGCCCGCAGCACATTCGGAAATATTTGGCCCTGTGGCCCCGATCATTCGTTTTCGGGATGAAGAAGAGGTTATCGCCGCCGCCAATGATACACCATATGGTCTTGCCGCCTATTTCTACACACGGGATTTAGGGCGCGCCTGGCGGATGTCTGAGGCGCTTGAATATGGTATGGTGGGCGTAAATGACGGCGATATATCCACCGAAGTTGCCCCCTTTGGCGGCATCAAACAATCAGGAATCGGCCGCGAAGGTGCAAGCTGCGGCATTGACGAATATATGGAAATAAAATACTGCCTCATGGGCGGACTGGACAACGTCAACCCGGTCGAATGAGTCAAATAAAAATAGGACTGATATTGCCCTAGTTAAATTCTACAAAATATTTAAAACATCCTCAGGCGGACGACCAATGGCTGCTTTGCCATTACACATCACGATCGGCCGCTCAATCAAACGGGGGAAATCGACCATGGCCTGTATCAATTGGTCACGACTTAAATTTTCATCCGCCAAATTATTTTCAGCATATTCCCGCTCATTACGGCGCATCAATTCCCGGGGTTCAAGCCCCAAGAAACCCAATATCTCCGACAATGTCTCAATGCCAGGCCCATCCTTTAAATATTCTACGATGGTTGGATTTACACCTTCTGCCACGAGCAATGCCAGTGTTTGCCGTGATTTACTGCATTTTGGGTTATGAAAAATGGTTACTGTCATTTTTAATTCCTTGTTACTACACGGTTATATTTATTTATGGTCAGCACCAACGGCATCTTGAAGCGATGTGAAACCGTCTTTCTTTAGCCTCTCGGTTATTTCAGTTTTAATTTTTTGCACCAGTCCCGGCCCCTGAAAAACCATCGCGCTATAAAGCTGGACCAGAGATGCGCCGGCTCTTATTTTTCGATAAGCATCCCGCCCGCTACGAATTCCGCCAACGCCAATCAAGGGAATTTTTCCCTCGGTCAAGCGGTATATCTCCGACAATTTCTCCGTTGATAACTCAAAAAGCGGTGCCCCGCTCAAGCCGCCGCTTTCATGACAAAATTCTGACTTTAGGGTGTCTTTCAACCCAAGGGTTGTGTTGCTGACAATCAATCCGTCCATATCATGCTTTAAGGCGATTTCAGCGATATCCTTTAACGCGGTGGAATCAAGGTCGGGCGCAATTTTGACAAGTAAGGGTGGCTTGACACCAGCTGGGGAAAACGCTTCCCGCGCATCGACGAGCCGGCTGAGTAATTCATCCAAAGCGTCCCTGCCCTGCAAGCCCCGAAGCCCCGGTGTATTGGGCGATGAAATATTGATGGTAAAATAATTGGCCAAACCAAGCAGACGCTTCAAACAGATGACATAATCCTCTATTGGCGCCGAGCTGTCTTTATTCGCCCCGATGTTCGCGCCAACGATACCGCATTTACCCAAATTCTGCCGCCGCTTCAGATTTTTGGCATAGACTTCCAGCCCGGCATTATTAAACCCCATACGGTTAATAACCGCCTGATCCTCTTTCAATCGGAACAGGCGGGGTTTCGGATTGCCCGCTTGTGGCTTTGGCGTTACCGTACCCGTTTCAACAAAGCCAAAACCCTGCGCAAGCATTGCACAAGGCACCTCGGCATTTTTATCAAACCCGGCGGCAAGCCCCACAGGGTTAGAAAAATCCATACCCCATAATTTCGTCGATAATATTTCATCATCCCGATGATGAATAACAGAGACTAAGCCATACTTCAGGCCAAATAAGGCAAACCCGTGCGCTTGCTCGGGAGAAAGGGCAAACAAAAGTGGCTTCGTTAAATTATACAACCCCATAATAACCTCAAAATTCAACTATATGTTCTTTGGCAGCATTCAGGTGGATAGGATACTGCGCCCTAACTGCGCGAGGGGATAATTTCTCATATAAATGCGGAAATTTGTCAGCACCTCTCTGACCTTCATACTTTAATTTCAATGGATTGAGAAGAGAAACATCTATCGCCAGCAACAACAAATCCGCCTGCCCTGAAAAATGTTTTTCCAGAGTTTTTCTCACCTGTTTTCTTGTGGAGAAATGAATAAAGCCATCCCGTTTATCGTCTTTGGAGCCATCGTAAACACCGGCATCAAGTGCGCCGCGCCATTCTGTTTCAGAACAAATTTTATAGATCGTCTCACCCACCATATTTGCTGCTTCCTATAGATCTCATAACCTAAAAAATAAGGGCCTATAAGAAAAAAAGGCCCGCACTCTAAAAGTACGCGCCCTGTCCATAAAGGTAATCGGACATCATACATGCCTGATACGATACTCTGGCTTCATATATCCCAATGGCCCTCATTCTTCCTATTTTAGGGAAGAAGATTTGCCAAGGACTTTAACCATTTCAAAGACTTTTTTACGAACGGCAGGATCCTGAATTTTATAATATGCCCTTACAAGCTCCAAAGTTTCCCGGCGAGACATTTGCCCTACTTCAAAAGACTGTTTCCCACTTTCAGACATGCCAGACGCTTGCTCACTAATATCTTTTGGCATCTCATCAAAGAAAAAGGACACAGGAACATCAAGAATTTGGGACAGTTGATAAAGCCGGCTAGATCCAATACGGTTAGCCCCGCGTTCATATTTCTGAATTTGCTGAAAAGTCAAGCTCAGGGCCTTACCCAGTTTATCCTGGCTATAACCCAACAGCGTTCTGCGCAAACGCACCCGTGAGCCCACATGAACATCTACAGGTTCTGGTTTTGATTTAATCATATCTAATTCCAACTATTTAATTACTCAATACAAACTTAAATTAACGAGCCCCAGAATTACAGACATACAGTTAGAGACGAAACCTTATTAGGTCAAGCTTTATCTTATGTGCCGCTATTCATTGCCTCTGGAATAGGATAATCAATCCACATAACAGTAACATAAATATAAAAAATATCCAACTACTATTTTGAGAATATAGCGTAAGTCCTTCTCTTTTAACGGGCAAATGAGAGATTAAAACACCCTTCTTGTTTAACGCCAGACTCTGGATCACTCTGCCGTATGAATCAATTACAGCCGAAATACCCGTCCCTGCAGAACGGATAACGGGCAGGCCCTCCTCAATAGCGCGAACCCGCGTTTGCAATAAATGTTGGTAGGGGCCATTAAATGACCCATACCAGGCATCATTGGTAATATTTAACAACCAGTCCGGCCTGTTCCCCCGGTCAACGACGGCGCCAGAAAAGATAATCTCATAACAAATCAAGACCCCGTATGATGGCATATCTTCCTGGTGAAATGTCCGCTCCCCCGTACCTTTGCTATAGGAGACCCCCTCTACCAACATGCCAAGCCCCAAAAAAGATAAAGAACCGCTCAAAAAATCCGGCGTATATTCGCCAAAGGGGACAAGATGATGTTTATCATAAATATTTTTGACGTTACCCTTATGGTCAACCACAGCAAAGGAATTCCACGCCTGAAATTCAGGATGCCTTTTAATGCGCGGGAATCCTGTCATTAAAACGGCACCCTCATTCAACATATCCGCAATCAGGTAACGACGGGAAGGTTCCATATCCAGAAAATATACCACCGCTGTTTCCGGCCATATCACATGAGTTATGCCTTGTTCCGGTTCACTTCTGCTCATATCAAGATATTTGATAAAATTATCGGCTTTTTTGGCCGGATCCCATTTGTCTTCCTGATTGATATTGCCCTGAATGAGTTTCAATTTCACATCATCGTGGAATTCTGTCGGTTGAGACAGCTGGATCATGCCATAGGTCACCATGCTGCCAATAATAAAAAGGCTTGTAGATAGAATTATTAACGCAGACTTTCGAGGCTTTATCTCTATAGTCGCTGTCTGAATGAGAAGATAGGGCGTAAGTGCCAGAAATATGGTCACAAGTCCAAGGCCATATATGCCCCATACAGCGCTTGATTGCAGCATAATGTCAGAAAACCCCCAGGCATAGCCCGAAAGATTCCAGGGGAACCCCGTGAAGAGATGCCCCCTCAACCATTCTGCCAAATTCCAGAGAACCACGAAAGACAAGACAATAGGCAGGCAATTCCTTGGCAGATGTTTATGTCTGAACAACCGCCAGAGAATCCCTGTTACGAGCCCCGAATAAACGGCCAATAACGAAGAAAGAGCCCCAACAGCAATATATCCAACCCATGCCGGAAAACGATCATCAACCTCAAATGCGGCGGCTATCCAGATCATCCCGGCAAACATCTGGCCAACGCCAAACAACCAGCCAAGAAAAAAGGCTCCCGAAAAACGATTGCTTTTAAACAACACGAATAAGAGCAGGGGATAACTTAGTGCCAGCAAAGGAAATAAATAAAATGGCGCGAATGAAAAACCTGATATCACCCCTGCCGATAATACAAGACATATTCTGTGAACGCCTGACAGTTGATCAAGCCAGTCAAAAAATATTCTGGTGAATTTCCCCTGCATCATAACGATTAATTGGCAACCTCAGTTGATTTCTCATCAGGTGAATTCGCGCTTTTGTCCATATCCTTAAGTGAATCTTGAGCTAAATTTTGCCGCCGGATCAGCACAGTCTTAATCCTTCTGGCATCGCCAGCCATTATTTCATAATTCAGACCATTTTGATCTTTGATGATTTCACCAACTGCGGGGATATATCCGGCTATGGTAAAAAGCAACCCGCCTAATGTACCCACATCATCGTCCTGGTCATCCGGTAAAAGGTCAAGGCCAAGCAAGCCTTCAAGGGCTTCAATTGGCAGGCGTGAATCAGCAACAAGGTCGCCGCCGGGCAATTCCCGCAGGAGTTCTTCTTCAGCCTCATCATGCTCATCTTCAATATCACCGACAATCTGCTCGACAAGGTCCTCAATGGTTAAAAGCCCGTCCGTGCCGCCATATTCATCGACGACAACCGCCATATGAATATGGGTAGATTGCATTTTGGTGAGCAGATCAAAGAGTTTCATAGAAGGCGGCACAAATAAAATAGGCCGCTGTATAGACCGCAACGTTACGGCATCAGAACCGCCGGCGTTTTCGGGCGTAAGGGAGGCCAATTGCCGAAAAGCATCCTTGATATGAACCATGGCAATCACTTCGTCGAGCGTTTCACGATATACCGGAAGGCGTGATGTGGTTCCTTGAATAAAAACGTCCACAACCTCCTCAAAGCTTGCGGAAGCTTCGATCGCGACAATATCTGTTCTGGGCACCATGATATCGTCGACGCGCTTATTCCTGAACGCCAGTGTATTCGTAATGATTGATCGTTCTTCTTCACCAAAGGAGGATTGATCATTCTCCAGCTCATCAATGACCCCTTCCAGGCGGTCTTTTAGCGTGTCATCCCCGCGTTGACCTGTTATCAGGCCCGAAAAAGCATCCGGGATCAAGGCGGCAACCCCCCTTTTGAGCCAGTGTAAAAATCCCGCTTTCTGTTGCGAAGGAGGTTCTTCGTCTGTACTCTTTTCTACTGAATTATTTTCTGTATTCATAATCTGGTGACCATATTAATAATTAATTTCAATTGTCTCGATCCTGATATGGATCGTCAATAGATAGTTGTGATAATAGTTTTTTTTCCAAAGATTCCATGTTCCGGGCTGGCCCTTCCTCCTGATGATCATACCCCAAAAGATGTAACATCCCGTGGATATATAAATGGCAAAAATGATCGGAGAATTTTTTGTTCTGCGCCTCTGCCTCGTGCTTTATCGTTTCAAAAGCAAAAATAATATCCCCGAGCGCCACGGGATATTCCGGGATTAGGCCCCCAGGCTTTTGGTAATTCTGAAAGTCATTATAAGACAATGACGGAAAAGACAAAACATTCGTTGCCTTATCCTTATCTCGATATTCCTTGTTTAACTGCCGGATATTGTGATCATCTGTCAAAAGAATGCTCAGCTCAAGATGAGGCAACCGCATTAAACATATTGCCTCCGGCACGCCGCCTATTATCTGCTCAAAACAGGATTCTATATACGCGCTATAGTCCGGGCAATATGCCGCCCAATTTTCAGACTGCGAACTGATGTCAATATCAATATTATCCGAAATCATTTTTTGGTTTGTCTCGCTTCCGCCAGATCATTTTTGGTGTGTCTCGCTTCCGCGAGATCATAGGCATGAACAATTTTCCCCACCAAGGGGTGGCGTACCACGTCTGCCGCCGTAAACTTTATAAAAGAAATATCGTCAATTCCCTTCAAAATATTCATGGCATGATACAGGCCGGACGGCGTGCCATTGGGCAGATCCACCTGTGACGGATCACCGCAAACCACCATGCGGCAATTTTCACCAAAGCGCGTCAAAAACATTTTCATTTGCATGGGGCTGCTATTCTGTGCCTCATCCAGAATAACAAAGGCATTGGATAATGTGCGGCCCCGCATAAAAGCGAGTGGGGCCACCTCAATATCACCATTTTCGAGTCTTTTTTCTGTCTGTTCCATAGATATCATATGCCCGAGCGCATCATAAAGTGGCCTTAAGTAAGGATCGACTTTTTCCCGCATATCACCGGGCAGAAAACCCAGTTTCTCACCAGCTTCCACAGCAGGCCGCGTCAAGACTATTTTTTCGACCTTGCCTTCCAAAAGATGCGAGACAGCCATGGCCACCGCAAGAAACGTCTTACCCGTCCCCGCGGGGCCAAGCCCGAAGGTCATATTGGTTTCGCGCAGGGCCTGAATATAACGGGCCTGATTATTCGACCTCGGCGATATTACGGCATTTCGCGTGCGAATTCGGTTTTCCTTACCGGCAAAGGTTTTTCGCTCCGTGATGCTCTCTTCTTGTGAGGCATCAAGGAAATCCGCCATCCGAATAGCCCCATCAACGTCAGCCATGGCAATCTCGCCGCCCTGTTCCAATTCTTCATAAAGGCTGGTGATGATCTGCTTAGCGGTTTCTCTGGGATTTTTTGGGCCTTCTATGACCAAAATATTACCCTTGACTGTAAAGCTCACACCAATTTCCTGTTCAATACACGCAAGATGGCAATTATGCTCACCATATAAATTCGGCAGCTGGCTGTTATCCTCAAATTCTAAAATAATTGTCTTGATTTTCGTCATTCAGGTCGCACATTCGCCTTTCAAGCTACGAGGTCCCGCGCTGATAATCTTCATATCCATCATCTGGCCAAGATACTGTTCAACAACCCCTTTATCACCGACGTCCACATGAACGGCCTGCATATACGGACTTCGTCCGACAAGATGCGTATCCTGCTTGCCTGTCCGTTCAAAAAGCACAGGCAAAATTTTGCCAACGCTTTGATCATTAAAGGCCCGTTGCTGGCGATTGAGTTCCGCCTGAAGTTCCGCCAGCCGCGCCGATTTGACATGCGCTTCAACCTGATCTTCCCAGCCCGCAGCAGGCGTGCCGGGGCGTTCGCTATACATAAAGGAATAGGCCTGCGCATATTCGACCTCCCTCACCAGTTTCATCGTCGCCTGGAAGTCGGCATCAGTTTCCCCCGGAAAACCGACGATAAAGTCACCGGACAGGGCAATATCAGGACGCACGGCGCGAATATCCTCGATGATTTTCATGTATGATGCGATAGTATGATGCCGGTTCATGGCCTTAACAATTTTGTCTGACCCAGCCTGCACCGGCAGATGCAGGTAAGGCATGCATTGCTCAACCTCCCCATGAATCGCGATCAATTCATCGGTCATATCCTGGGGGTGAGAAGTGGTATATCTGATCCGTTTAAAGTCAGTTGTATCCGCCAAATGCCGGATGAGCCGCGCCAAAGACCATTCCACATTCTGATGGCTCATCCCGTGGTAGGCGTTAACATTCTGCCCAAGCAGGGTTACTTCCAACACCCCCGCCTCATCTAATTTTTGGGCATCCCTCATGACATCTTCAAATGATCGTGAGAATTCACCGCCCCGCGTATAGGGCACGACACAATAGGTGCAAAATTTATCACAGCCTTCCTGCACGGTCAGAAAGGCTGTTTTTTTCTGAGTGATCGCTTTTTTCGACAGGCTTTCGAATTTTTCACTGACAGAGAGGTCTGTATCCACAATACGGGGCCGCCCGCCAGTTTGTTTGATTTTAGTCGCCTGCGTTGTCATTTCAGGCAAGCGGTGATAGGTTTGCGGACCAAATACCATATCTACCGTCGGCGCACGCCGCTGGATTTCAGCACCCTCTGCCTGGGCGACGCAGCCCCCAACTGCAAGGATGGGCTTCCTGCTTTCCAAACCGGCGCTGTTATCTTTCTCGGCCCGTTTTTCTGCCATGACACGAAGGCGGCCAATATCAGAATAGACTTTTTCAGCGGCCTTTTCCCGTATATGGCAGGTATTGAGGATAACAAGATCCGCGTCTTCCGGTCCATCAGTAACCTCATACCCTTCGTGGCCCATAACATCTACCATACGTTCCGTATCATAGACATTCATCTGACAACCATATGTTTTGATATATAATTTTTTAGGCGGCAAACTCATAAATATATTCCATTGTACATCAGTTGAATTTCCCTCTTAAGGAACTTAAAAGTCGATTTTCAATCGTCCGTTGGCAATATCCGGATAATTCCTTTCGCGTTTTAAATAAATTCCGGGATACCGGTTCATGGAAATGTACTTCTACTTCCACTTTCAACAAATTCAGCACACCTTTTAAATGCGGCCCCATTTCAAGATCTCCATACCAGGCAACCCGTGGGCGATTTGACCGGATCGTAGGCATATTATTGATACGTTTATAAACCACAGTTACGGGCTGCACCATCAATTCCTGCAGCCGTCCCTGTTCATCGGGCTGTATATGCATAGCCGTTTCGGTAACACCAAATAATGAACTTTTAAAAGGCCTAACTCTGCCGCCATCAGATGTTGTCCCTTCAGGAAACAGGATCAGATTATCCCCATTATGCATTCTGTCCTGCATTTCCTTTCTTTGTTCGACAACATCTGTCCGGCGCTCCCTATCGATAAATATTGTCCGCTGAAGAGAGGATAAATACCCTAATATAGGCCAATCAATCATATCTTTTTTGGCAATAAAACAGCCTTTGATGATATGTCCCAATATGATAATATCAATCCAGGACACATGATTGCAGACGAATAAAGTCGGGGGGCCTTCAAGAGGTTGTCCAATCTTGGTCACTTTGATATTCAAAGAAAAACAAATTGACCGATGCACCAAATGCGGCCATGCCTTATAGCCTGGAAACCTCAGTTTCTTGAAAATAATGGTCGGCGGCAACAATATAGCAAAAAAGACAAGCGTTTTGAGTATTCTGTAATATTCTCTCATATGTTTTTTATTTTCTGCCTTAATACCAAAAACCGCAACCTTCTACTCAATATTTTACAATAAAGAGTCTGAATATTGTCATAGAATATATGCAGGGGTTTTACAATTTTCTAATGACCACTCATATCACTTAATCTTCACACCATATAATTCCATACGGTGATCCACCAGCTTATAGCCATATTTCTCGGTTATTTTATGCTGAAGCTCTTCTATTTCACTATCATGAAATTCGATGACTTCGCCGCTCTCAACATCAATTAAATGGTCATGATGCATTTCAGTAGCCAGTTCAAATCTGGCGCGATTCTCACCGCTTTCCACACGAAATTCATGGCGTTCCAGAATACCCGCCTCTTCAAAAAGACGAACCGTACGATAAACAGTGGCGATGCTGATATTGGAATCAATCTCGGTGGAGCGCCGATATACCTCTTCCACATCAGGATGGTCATTTGCCTGAGAAAGAACCTTGGCGATAACCCGACGCTGATCCGTTATCCGCATCCCCCTTTCGATGCACATCCGTTCAATTTCTGACGACATATTATATTACCCTGCTATCTTTATAACCGTTTTCACAACTATACACATTATCCTCTTTGATTGCATTTTTTTTCATTATCCATAAGAAATAGCCGAATCTTCGTGAGCATAAGTATTTGCGCCAAAAGCTGATCACTTATAGGTATATTGAACAACATGCTTCATAATCAGTGCGTTTATCATATCATTGCCCTTACGCCCATAATAATCTTTCCTTAAGCCTACAATTTCAAAACCATTTTTTTCATAGAGCCTGATCGCTGCCGCATTATTTTCTCTTACCTCAAGGAAAATTTCCTCAATTCTGGGCTTTCCACCCAAAATAAAAAATTCCTGTAAGACAAGACTTCCCATACCCAGTCCGCGATACGCCGGCAAAATACAGTTGGTCAGTATTTCGGCCTCTTCCCCTGTCCGGCGCCACATAAGAAATCCCATAGCCAGTGATCCCATAGCCTTTGCATCCTGCAATATAACCATGACGTGAACGCCCGGGCTCAGCAATAATGATGATATTTCCGCTGCAGACCAGACCTGTTCGATTGACTCCTGAAAAGATTTTCGGTGTATCTCAGACAGCTCTTCTGCGGTAATTCCCCTGGCAAGGCCGTCATATACAGCAAAAGAAATGGTCATTGATTTTGAAAGGCATAGATTATGGGCTTTGCGGCCACCGCATCCGGCGGTCGCAAATATAGCGGCGCAATTTCCGCCGGCAGGTCGCCCGCCTTAATTCTTTTTGCCGTTATCCGCCCGGCAGCGGCCGCATTCGGCTGGCCCATCACGATGGGAAGCGCGATTTTTTGTATCAAACCCAGTGCAAGATATGGCGCTACCAAATCCGCGCCTGTACCGGCCAGATATACCACCTTTTCATCTAAACGATCAGAAATATCCGCTAAAGGAACGGCTGCCGGTTCCGATGCTGCTATGGCAATGCCGTCCAATATATCAAAAAGCTGTACATAAACTTCAGACCTTCGCGCATCAAGCGCAATAGCCACCCGGCCTTGAAAATTTTCCCGGGACAGCTCTAATGTCTCAGCCACATTCTGCGCCACGACTTCCAGCGTTGTCACTGTCATAAGCGGCAATCCAAGGGCAAGCGCAAGCCCCTTGGCCGTCGCAAGCCCAATACGCACGCCCGTAAAGGCCCCCGGCCCCCGCGTGACAGAAATTACATCCAAATCATCAAAGGACACATCCGCTTCACGACAGGCTTCCTTGCACATAGGCACCAGACGTTCCGCCTGCCCACGCCTTTTGTCTTCAAACAGCTCGGACAATATTTCCCCGTCTTTTATCAGCGCTGTAGAGCAGGAGGTCAGGGCAGAGTCAAGAGCAAGTATTATCAAAGGATTTCACACGCCTCATCAAAAGACAGGCGATAGTCATGGGCGCTCACCGCTGCCGCATCGCCATATCCCATGCTGCAAATAAAGTTTGCGCGGCACGAAGTGTCCTTAAAAAAGGCTTCATTGACCTTATTCGGGTCGATTTCCGGAACAAGGCAGCAATCCAGTCCCAAAGCCCGCGCGGCAATGATTAAATACCCCCCCTGAATACTGCTGCTGCGAAAGGCTTCTTCCCGCGCGCGTTGCGGATTTTCCGCGAACAACCCTTTTGCCGTGGGATAATGCCTATATAATTCATCCTGTTTTTCGTAAAAATTCGCCTCACTGCCAACAATGACACTAAAGGGGGCCGCCAGGACCATATCCCTGCCGATTGACGGGACTTGGCGCGCCAATTTTTTCTTGGCATCGTCGCTTTTAACGATGACAAACCGGGCCGGCGCACAATTAAAACTTGTCGGCCCTAACCGTAAAAGATCATACATCGCCCGAATAGTAATCTCCGAAACCGGGATATCCTGCCATCCCATAAAGGAATGGGCTTCCCTGAAAATTACGTTCAAATCCCGATCAGAAAGTATATCTTGTGTCATCAGTCATCCTAACTTTAACAATAAGCCTCTTTTCTATACCTCATATCTTAACATATTTATAAACTAATAATCTGCGTAACAAAGAAGATTTTCTTTTAAAAATATCCTGCTATAATTGCCCCGCTATAAATGAATAAAATAATCCAGTTTCAGGGAATGTTATGTTTAACCTTGCCAACCGTTGTTTATCAATTGCATTTTATATGACCATAATGATGGCATCATCTCTTGGCTTTCCCCAGTTTTCAATAGCCGAACAAGCAGAAGATTCCGCGATCATTCTCATGTATCACAGATTTGGCGAAGAAAAATTCCCCACCACCAATATCACGCTGCAGCAATTTGATGCCCATCTGGAAGAGCTGAAAAAAGAAAAATACACTGTTGTCCCCCTTGATGAGATCACCACAGCCTTCAAAAACAACGTGAAATTACCGCCGCGCACAATTGCCATCACCATTGATGATGCCTATCTGTCCGTATTGCAAAATGCCTGGCCAAAATTAAAGGCCGCAAATTTTCCTTTTACCCTTTTTGTTTCAACTCAGCCCGTTAGCCGTCATTTTAAAGATTATATGACATGGCAACAAATCCGTGACCTTGCCAGTGACCCCCTGGTCAGCATTGGCCATCATGCCCATACCCACGATCATCTATTACATATGACCGCAGCGCAGGCGAAGGAAGACATCGATACGGCAACGGCAATCTATAAAAAGGAACTCGGCGGCATGCCGGATATTTTCGCTTATCCTTTTGGAGAGTTTAGCCCAATGCTTGAAAATATCCTGAGAAAAATAGGTATTCAAGCCGCTTTTGGTCAATTTTCAAGCGCGGCCAGTAGCCACAGAAATCTTTTTTCTCTACCGCGCTTTGCGTTAAATGAGAAATATTCCAATATGGAACGATTTCGGTTAATCGCCAATGCCCGGGCCTTGCCAGTATATGATATCCTGCCCATAAGCCCGGTCATGCAGGAGAACCCGCCCCAAATAGGCTTTACCGTTCAGCAAGGCATCCGCGGTTTATCCGCAATGAGCTGCTATCCCTCTCATTTGAATAAGGCTGCCGATATCACACGCATTGGCGTAAACAGGATAGAAGTCAGGTTTGACAAACCCCTACCCAAGGGCCGGAGCAGAATTAACTGCACCATGCCCGGACCGGATAAACGATGGTACTGGTTCGGATTACCACTTTTCGTTAAATAAAAACTGAAATCGCACGTGAAATCGCACGTGAAATCGCACGTGAAATCGCACTGGGGTCAGGCTCGAAAAGCCATGACGGAATATCAAATTAAATGGAATAAGTCAGATATTGCCCTAGACAGCCTCAACGGACTCAATCTCGGGAATATAATGTTTCAGCAGATTTTGAATACCATATTGCAACGTTGCCGTTGAACTCGGACAGCCGGCACAAGCCCCCTTCATGCGCAGGAAAACCTTGCCATCAGTATAACCATGAAAGGTAATATCCCCGCCATCACGGGCCACTGCCGGCCTAACACGGGCATCAAGAAGTTCTTTGATCTGGGCGACGATGTCTGCATCTTCCGCATTTTCATCCATAGCCGGGATATCTTCCGATAAAAATTCAGAAGCAATAGGATCACCAGAGGTAAAATGCCCCATGATCGCCCCCAATACTTCTGTTTTTTTATCATCCCAATCCTGACCATTTAACGTTACCGAAATGAAATCAGAACCAAAAAACGCCCCCGACACACCTTCAATGGCAAAAAGACGCACTGCGAGCGGCGAATTCGCCGCATCTTCCGCATTTTCATAAAATGCCGTCCCCTGCGCCATCACAGTTTCCCCCGGAATAAATTTCAAGGTTGCCGGATTTGGCGTAATTTCGGTCTGGATAAACATGCACTTAATCCTACTATCTTTAATGATAGGCTATAAATGGCGATAGTTAACGTTAAAATCAAGTATTAAAAAGCCAATTTATTGCGAATCATTCAATTTTAAACAAATTTCTCTATTTCCACGTCGGTCATATTTCCGGGAACAACAAGAACCGGCATGTGTAAAACATTCAACAGTTCCTCGCGGAATGCTTTAATAAGCGGGCCCGGATCGCCGTCCACATTCGCCCCAAGGACCAGCATATGAATATCCTGATCTTCCTGAATATATTGCGCAATGACTTCGCCCGGTTCGCCGCTACGAATGACCTTCTCACAATCAAGGCCGGAAATTTCTTTTATTTCTTCCCCAAAATGATCCATCATCGCCTGCGCTTGCTGCACCGCCTCTTCTTCCATGATATTCTGAACGGCCATCCAATGCTGGAACTCACTGGGGAGAATGATACGTATCATCACAATATTTCCCCCGACCTTTTTGGCACGCAATGATGCCAGCCGAAGAACTTTTTTGAATTCCGGCGTATCATCAGCGACCACCAGAAACTTCCACTTTCCATCCTGAGCGATCATACGTCACCTCATTTTGTAATTTAGGTCAATTATCAGTCTTTAACAGACCTTCTATCGTTATCTTGCCACTCAAAATAGAAAATTAACACCAAAAATTTATTTTAGCAGGATATTGGTAATCTCTTTTAACTGCGTTCTCGCCCTTAGAAGATAAAACCCCTGAGCTGAAAGATGATTTTGGAATAAAAAGCCATCCGTACGACAATTAGACACAATCATCGGATCAAGGTCAATCACAGCGGACAGGCTTTGCTCCAGCGAATCCCAACTATTTCCGACATCTTTATCCGCAATAACCTTTTCAAAGTCTGCGCGCAGCCCTTCTAACAATAACCAATAGGCATAGACACGCCCCTTGATATCGTAAAAAAGGTCGTCAGCTTTGGTATCAAGCACACATCCAATACCATTATCAATTTTCTGGCTGATCACATCCGATGCGGAGCCTAAGTCAAGGGAAAACTTATCCAGGGTGGATAACAAATTATCTGCACGCTTTTCAAATACGGCATCACCCTTTGCCAGCCGCTGATTATAGCTCCTCAGCTTATTAAGCGCGCTGTTATATTGTTTTTCCGCCGGTGCGACAAAAAGAAATATGGAAACAGATGGATCCCAATACCATCTGTCGGGCGCGTAATTTATACCGCTTGCCACATCCTGTAGCTCTTTATCAACCTGGCTTGATCCACGGGTACGGCTCAGCTGGTCTTTTAATTCTATGGCAAAAATAGCGTTGGCAGAAATAATTCCTTTCTGATAATGCGCCATATTATCAAGCAAGGCACCCGGCTTGAACCACGGGTCATTGGAAATCCAGGAATGTTGATTAACTTCCCGGTCAATCATCGCCGTAGACATGGCCACAGTATAACTGCCGATATTTGCATTGGACATCTGGCCGTTGCCATATGCTTTATCATCATTGATATTCTCTATGATGACCATGCCAATCAAATAATAAAAAAAGACGATCAAGGTAAAGCCCGCAAAGATTCTTCGGGCAATTCTCCAGGTCACTCTTTCTCGCAACCAGCCGAATAGTCGTTTTAGCCTAACCCACATACATTCTACCTTTTATTTTTTCCTGAAGACTTCAAAGTTTCAGTGTTAAGTTTTGCGTTCTCAGGCTAGTCCTTGTCCAATTCTATGACCACTCTGTCTGTCGAACCACTGACTCCGGGAAAATTGCTAAAGAGGGCTTGCACCATATGAGGCATGAGTTTCGGGAGGCTATTGCTGCGCCCTTTACTTTCCACAGTGCCTTCAAATAAATTTTTCTTGCCTTCATCATTGGGCCTGATAACCATGCTGAGCTTACGGTTATATCTGATATAGGAGCGGACATCCCGATTAAACCGAGAATTGTACCTCCAGTAGAAGGGGTCACGATAAAAACCATAATGCCAATAGGAGGGATACCAATAGGGGTGATAAAAATGAGATCCATACCCATATCCAAAGGAGAAATGAGATCGGCTGCCCCTGGCCGTTACTTTGCCGTCATCAACTGAATAATCCAGTTCAACAATCAAGTCAGCCTTACCATCAACAGCCGCGACATAGCCTTGGCTGGCAAGGTAGGAACCCACAATATTGGCATAGGAAGCAAATTCAAGGCTCGTTGATTTTGCCGGGTCAGCCGGTATAATCGAAACCGTTTCTCCCTGTGGCTGGGGAAGTTCATGAAAGCGCGACACATCGGACCTGAATGTGTTATTACAAGCAGATATTAAACCGACCATGCCCAGTAGAATAAAAAATTTTACAATCTTGGTCATAATTTTCACCTTACCGGTTACCCCTCTCCACAAGTGATATTATTAAAGATAATAGGTTACCATCAAGATTGCAAGAACCCTACGATATTGTGAACATCTTTAAGGATGGGCTGCGAAAGCGCACGCGCCTTTTCCGCCCCGCTGTTCAGAATTTGGTCGATATAGCTTTTTTCAGCCAAAAGGCGCTTCATTTCATCTGTTATCGGCCCGAGGACAGAAACGCTTAATTCCGCAAGATCACTTTTAAAGGCGGCAAAGCCCTGTCCCCCATATTCCCCGCAAATATCACCGGCACTTCGGTCGCTGAGGGCCGCGAAAATATTGATCAGGTTCCGCGCTTCCGGCCGTTCCTCCATTTCTTCAATTGTTTCGCCTATGGGCGCGCTATCTGTTCGGGCTTTTCGTATTTTTCGGGCGATTGTATCCCGGCCATCGGTCAAATTGATGCGGCTGTTTTCTGACGGGTCTGACTTGCTCATTTTTGCATTGCCGTCCCGCAGGGACATGACCCGCTTCGCCTCTCCCAGTATCAGGGGCTCTGTAATTGGAAAAAAATCCACGCCGTAATCATTGTTAAATTTTTGCGCAATATCACGGGCCAGCTCCAAATGCTGTTTCTGATCTTCGCCCACGGGGACGTGTGTCGCTTTATATAACATAATATCAGCCGCCATAAGATCAGGATAAACATAAAGACCAACGCTGGCCCGTTCCCTGTTCTTACCGGCTTTATCCTTAAATTGGGTCATGCGATTAAGCCAGCCCATCCGCGCAACGCAATTGAAAATCCACGCAAGCTCTGCATGGCCCGAAACCTGGCTTTGATTAAAAATTATACATTCCTTGGGATCAATGCCGCTGGCAATCATGCCCGCCGCGACTTCTCGCGTTGCATCACGTAACAGGGCCGGATCTTGCCATACGGTGATGGCGTGCAGGTCGACAACACAAAAAATACTTTCATAACTTTTTTGCAAAGCCACCCAATTGCGGATCGCCCCCAGATAATTGCCAAGCGTAAGGTTGCCCGTAGGCTGAACGCCGGAAAAAATGCGCTGCTTGAATTCAGTCATATTCTTATCCCTTTGGGGCATAATTTTATTCCTTGAGGATATTTTGGACATACCCCGATTATATATTTTATAACGAGACGTGATTTATGACCCCAAATGCTCATAGGGTCAAGTAAGCAGTCAAATCTTTCTCATAGATTATGAACCAGGGTCAGCTACTTCTGGCATGGCCCATAATGAAAGAAATAAAGACAAAATAAAGGGCGCTAAAAAGCAAAGTGCCCAACTTTTAATATCAAAAGTGCCTAACTTTTTTGCCGTTCTTCTACAGCCCGCAGAAAACGGACAAAAAAAGAGGCCACTCGAAAGAGTGGCCCAAGTCTAGGGAGGAAACGCCCACAAAGGGCAGAAAGATATTCCTACACCAAGAACATCCTTCACCTCTATATTTAGGGCGAATAAAAACAAAATCAAGAGAAAAATTATCTTTATTTTACAAAGACTTAGCTAAAACATAAAAGACACACTGTGATATAAATGCAACATACAGCAAGGCCTGGAAAAAACCTTCTATTACAACGAACTAGCTTAATTAAGTTGATAAGTGAGTATTTTTATCACAGATAATTTAAACCTCAAAAATATGATAAATTTCCCCTTAAAATACTCTTTTCAATATCACACATCCTGAAAAACAGCCTTAAACGTTAGCTCAGGCTTATAAGCTCGAAAGATATCACCGCCCAGATCATGCCCCATACAACAAGAGTAATGCCTGTCGTGATCAATACTTTCTGACCAATATTGGCATTAACAGGTGACCCGGGTTCTATGCCGGCTTCATATTCTTCACTGCTCTCATGATGGCCTTTCACGCCCCATGGCAACACCATAAAAAACACCAGCCACCAACAAACGAGGAAAACAACAATATGATTTACAATACTCATGTTATATCTCTTCCAACTCTACGAGGGTACCACAAAAATCTTTCGGGTGTAAAAACAGGATAGGTTTGCCATGGGCCCCTATTTTTGGCTCACCGCTGCCCAAAATACGCATGCCATCAGCAACCAGCTTATCCCGCGCCGCATGGATATCTTCGACTTCATAGCAAATATGATGAACGCCGCCAGAGGGATTTTTCATAAGAAATCCTTTAATCGGCGACTCATCGCCCAAAGGATAAAGCAATTCAATTTTCGTATTTGGCAATTCCACAAATACAGTCACAACCCCGTGATCAGGCTGCTCTACCGCCGCTGACACCTTTCCCCCGAGCGTATCCCGGTAAAGGGCAACCGCCGCATCAAGGTCATTTACCGCAATGGCAACATGATTTAATTTTCCAATCATCTTCTATATTTTCCTGTCTTAAATCTGCGTAATATTAACCGATGTGATCGGCCCTGTTTCCTTACAGGTATAATTTTTGGCGGCCTTTCGGGCGTAGGCACGAACGACTTCAGCCAATTTGGCTTTATCTGCCCGTTGTTTGCCGGTCAATGATTTTGCGGCGGCGAACACGGCCGCCAGAATGACATCATCAAAGGCCCCTGCCGCGCCCGCAGGGTTACCAAGATTGGTTATTTTCGGCGCGGCCATGAAATCACCATCCGCATTAACAACCAATGACACCACAAGCGCCCCATTGTATAATATACGCCGGCGTGTCACAATTGAACTATCCTCGCTCGGAATGATAAATTGACCATCCAGCGCCAACCGCCCCACATCGACATGGTCAACTATTTCAACCGGCCCCGGTGCAAGCCTGATTAACGTACCATTTTTGGGCACGATTGTTTTTGGAATGCCATGGGCTTTACCTAATGCCGCCTGTTTAACCAGATGACGATATTCGCCATGAACAGGCACCAGAATTTCCGGCCGTATCCAGTCATACATTGTCTTCAATTCCGCTTGTCCCGGATGGCCGGAGACATGAACAAAGGCATCCTTTTCGGTTATGACCTCCGCGCCCATTTCCACAAGACTATTATGCAGCCGGCCAAGCAATTGCTCATTGCCCGGGATGATTTTAGATGAAAATATCACGCTATCCCCGCGCGAGATGACAACATCCCTGTTATTGCCTTGTACAATCCGCATCATCGCCGCCCGTGCTTCCCCCTGACAGCCGGTGCAAATATACAAAATTTTCTCATTGGGCAGATAACCCGCGTCGCTTTCATCCACCAGTTTTGGAAAATCTTTCAGGTATCCGGCCGCCTTTGCCGCCGCTACATTGCGCTTTAAGGATCGCCCCACAAGGCAGACTTCACGGCCATTATTCCTTGCCACCTGCGCCAAGGTATCGACCCGCGCCACATTGGATGAAAAGGTAGCGCAAAATACCTTGCCTTTCTTTGAGGATAGAATCTGATTTATATTATCGCGAACTTTGCCTTCCGAGCCAGAAGATTCCTTATTGAAAACATTCGTGGAATCGCAGACCAATGCCAGAATGCCCCCATCACCCACCTGGATCATTTTGTCCATATTGGTTTTTTCGCCCAGCAGCGGCACCGGATCCAATTTCCAGTCCCCCGTATGGAATATACTGCCCAGGGCGGTTGTAATACGCAGTGCATTCGGCTCCGGGATGGAATGGGTCAGGGACAGAAAGTCCACCGTAAAAGGCCCGAGCGTCACGCATCCTTCAAGCGGCACCTCAATCAGGGGGACTTCATCCAGCAATCCGGCTTCAGCAAGTTTAAGCCGGATGAGAATCATGGTAAAGGGCGTGGCATAAACCGGACAACGAAAGCGCGGCCATAAATGCGCCAGTGCCCCCACATGATCTTCATGGGCATGGGTAATGATCAGGCCTACCAGCTTATCCCTGCGCTGCTCAATATAGCTCACGTTAGGCATAATCAGGTCAATGCCCGGCAAATAATCATCAGCAAAGGAAATGCCACAATCCACCATCAACCATTTGCCTTTAGTTTTATACAGGTTCAGATTCATGCCAATTTCACCGGAACCGCCAAGGGGCAGGAAATGTAACGTATCTTTATGATTTGATTGCGGCATAGGTCTTATATATTCACTTCATTGATTTTGATTATAGATTTCGAAAAGGCCATAGGTGGTTAATTCCTGATCAACGACCTCTATATCATCAATCTCTTCATTAAATAAAGGGGCAAGGCCACCAGTTGCCAGAACTTTAATATGCTGCGGCCTGTTTTTTGGCTCATCTTGCAGGTCATTTTTCAGGTCATTTTTTCGGGAAAATTCTTGCCTGATCCGGCCGACAAGCCCCTCTACCAAGCTGACATAACCCCAAAAAATACCGGACTGGATAGCTGAAACAGTGTCTGTACCGATGATATTCTCTGGCCTCTCAACCGCCACACGCGGGAGCTTGGCCGCCGCCATATGAAGGGCCTCCACCGAGAGATTAACGCCGGGCGAAATAACGCCGCCGCAATAATTTCCGTCATGATCTATGATATCAAAGGTGGTCGCGGTACCAAAATCTATGATGATCATGGGGCCGCCGTATTTTTTCTGGGCGGCAACCGCATTCACAAGCCGATCCGCCCCGACCGCGCCGGGGTCATCCAGCTTAACCTCCAGGCCAAGCACAACATCCGGCTCCCCAATAACCAGAGCCGTACATTTAAAATACCGCCGGCACAGCAGTTGCAACGGAAATAACGTCTGCGGAACAACCGTTGCAATGATGGCGCCCGTTATGGTGGTTGGTGAGATATCTTCAAGTTTCATCAACTGAGTCAACCAGACCATATATTCATCTGCCGTCCGGCTGGCGGAGCTTGAAATGCGCCACTTATGACGAAGTTTATCCCCATCATGTATGGCAAAAACAATATTTGTATTTCCGGCGTCTATGGCGAGAAGCATAATTAATCCTAACAGGGGAAAACATCACCCGCGGTAATATGTCGTCTTTTACCCTCAAACTCAAGTATAAGTGCACCCGTCTCATCAAGATCAACAAAGCGGCCTTTAAGCGTCTCATCCGGCAGGCGAACGATAATCTCCTGCCCCATGCCATGAGAACTGTCTTTCCAGGCTTGCCGAATCACAGAAAAGCCACGTTCTTTCCAGCGTAAAATCCAGTGATCCATGGAATGAATCAGCCGCTCCAAAACAATTGCGACATCAATTTTCTCTACATCAATTTTCTGGCCTAATTCACTTTGTAAATCTGTTGTAGGATATTGGACCTGCTCTGGATGGTGCGCCACATTAATACCAATACCAATAATCACATGCGATGGTGCCGCGCTGCCCTTTCCGGCAGTTTCCAGAAGAATTCCGGAAACTTTTTTGCCGCCCAGCAACACATCATTTGGCCATTTACAATGGACAATATCAGGGGCTTGTAAAATATCCACAACCACGTCACGCACCGCAAGAGCCGCCACAAAAGAAAGCTGGGAAGCCGTGCCAAGGTCACAATCTATGGCATATAGTAATGATGTGAACAGATTTCCAGGTTGGGACACCCATTCACGGCCCCGCCGCCCCTTACCGGCCGATTGCGCAGAGGCCGAAACCCAAGTATTGCCCGCAAAACCGGTATCGGCTATTCGGCGACATTCATGGTTCGTGCTGTCCAAAACATCAAATATCCGAATGTCGTAACCTTCAGGCAGAGCAAATGGCGCTTGCGAAATCATATCTTTAAGATATCAAAGCAGCCGCGGCAATTCTGGCATATTCCAGAACAGGTGCATTAATTTGCGGGAACAGAAACAAAATCATCAGTGCCGCACAAACGCCCATTATCGTCGTTAATTTTCGTGACTTCTGAGGCATAAATTCACCTTCAGCTTCATTAAAGAACATCACTTTAATAATATTCAAATAATAATAGGCCCCCACCACACTGGCAATCACCCCAATCACAGCCAGCGTAATCAACCCGTAATTGGTTGCCATTGGATCGGCAACAGCCGTTGCGATGACCGCCTTAAAGACATACCATTTGCCCCAAAAACCTGCGAGCGGTGGTATGCCCGCAAGGGACAACATAAATATTCCAAGTGCCGCGGCCATGGCCGGGCGCGTTTGAGCAAGGCCGGCAAGATCGGAAATATCCTCGACCATACCATCCTTGCGGCGCATGGCTAAAATACAGGCAAAGGTGCCCACATTCATCACCAGATAAATCGCCATATAAATCACCAGCCCGCGCAGACCTTCCTGACTGCCCGCCGCAAGCCCGACCAGCGCAAACCCCATATGTCCGATGGAACTATAAGCCATCAGGCGTTTGATATTTGTCTGCACAATCGCCGCCACGGCACCAAGCACCATCGACGCCAGAGACATAAAGACAATCACTTGTGTCCAGGATTCAGACATTTCGCCAAAAGGGACATACAGCACCCGAACCAAAAGAGCCAATGCGGCAACTTTTGGCGCAACCGCAAAAAAGGCGGTAACAGGTGTCGGCGCACCCTGATATACGTCCGGTGTCCACATATGAAACGGCACCGCTGAAATTTTAAAGGCAAGCCCCGCCAGTACCAGAACCATCCCGATAATCACGCCAATATCAGGGCCATGACTTGCCTGTGACAATGTTTCACCAATAATTGTAAAATTGGTGCTGCCAACAAAACCATAAACGAGCGAGCTGCCAAAAAGCAATATGCCCGATGACAAGGCGCCAAGAACGAAATATTTGAGCCCCGCCTCTGTGGCAAGTTCGCTATCCCGCCGAATAGACGCCAGGACATACAGGCTTAAAGATTGCAATTCCAGCCCCATATATAGAGACATCAGGTCATTGGCCGAAACCATAACCATCATCCCCAATGTGGCCAGAAGCACCAAAATCGGATATTCAAACCGCGCCTCATTCTCATCTTTGAAATATTGCATCGACATGATCACCGCCAAGGCAGAAGCCACCAAAACCAATATCTTCATAAAAGAGGTAAAACGGTCAACAACGAACATATTTTCAAAAGTATAAACCGCAGACGCGTTCCATGTCACGGTGATGATTAATGTCACAACCATCAAGACTACCGCCAAAAGTGACACAAGCTCTGTCGATTTATTACCGCGAAAAACGCCGAGCATCAATAAGGCCATGGCCCCTAAGGCCATAAGAATTTCGCCGTACGCCGGTGCCAGATCAGGAAGCAATGTTTCTGTCATCTCATATTCTCCCTAATGCGCCATAGTGTCAGCAACCGCACTAAGCGCAGCCTGATGATTTGTAACAAGGTTTTCAACGGATACATGCATAAAATCCATAAATGTTGATGGGTAAACCCCCATCCAGATGGTGAAAAATATTAAGGGAACAAAAATCAAAATTTCCCGCTTGCTTAAATCCGGCATTGCTTTCAGATCCGCCTTAACCAATTCGCCAAACACCACCTTGCGATATAACCACAGCATATAGGCCGCGCCAAGCACCAGCCCGGTGGCGGCAAAGAATGCGGCCCATATATTAACTTTGAACAGGCCGATCAAAACCAGAATTTCACCGACAAAGTTACCGGTACCGGGTAAGCCAACTGCCGCCATGGTAAAGAACATAAAGACGAGCGCATATTTGGGCATGATGTTCACCAATCCGCCGTAACGATCAATCTCACGGGTATGCAGCCTGTCATAAATAACCCCTACAGAGAGAAACAGGGCACTAGCCACAAGACCGTGCGCCAGCATAACCATAATCGCCCCTTCGATACCTTGTACGTTAAAGGCAAAAATACCGAGCGTAACAAATCCCATATGCGCAACCGATGAATAGGCAATCATCTTTTTCATATCATCCTGCATCAAGGCCACGAGCGACGTATAAATAATCGCAATCACCGACAAGGTATAAATCAACCACGCAAGATCTACCGAAGCAACGGGAAACATAGGCAGGGAAAAGCGCAAGAAACCATAACCACCCATTTTAAGTAAAACACCGGCCAGAATAACAGAGCCCGCCGTCGGTGCCTGCACATGAGCATCCGGCAACCACGTATGAACCGGCCACATGGGAACCTTTACCGCAAAGGAAGCAAAGAACGCTAAAAACAACCATGTCTGCGCATCAATGGCAAAATCATAGGCCATCAACGTCGGGATGTCTGTCGTTCCCGCCTGAAAATACATATACATCATGGCAAGCAGCATCAATACCGAGCCAAGCAACGTGTAAAGAAACAATTTGTAAGACGCATAAACACGATTTTTACCGCCCCATATCCCGATAATCAGGAACATCGGGATCAACCCACCTTCAAAAAACAGATAAAACAACACCAGATCCAGGGCACAGAAGACACCGATCATTAATGTTTCCAGAATCAGGAAGGCAATCAAATATTCCTTCACTCTGGTCTTAACAGAAAGCCATCCGGTCAAAATCACGATTGGCATGATAAACGTGGTCAACATGACAAATAAAATTGAAATGCCGTCAACACCCATATGATAATTGATATTATCACCAAGCCAGGATGTCTTTTCCACAAACTGGAAATCGGCTGTTGTCTTGTCAAATGTGAACCACAGTATTAATGACACGATAAAAGTAAAAACAGTTGTGAACAAGGCCACATGATTGGATCTTTTATCCGCATTTTCACCCTTGATCATCAAGATAAAAAATACGCCGACAAGTGGTAAGAAGGTAATGATTGAAAGAATTGGAAAATGCTCCATTAGCTAGCTCCTCCCCCGGAAATAAAGACAAACCAGGTAACAAAAGCCGCCACCCCCATCAACATGGCGAAGGCATAATGGTAGATGTAACCGCTTTGCAGTCCCCGGAATTTGCGCGCCAGGCTCATGACACTTGCCGCCGCCCCATCCGGGCCAAATCGGTCGATAATATTTTCATCCCCCTTTTTCCAGAGGAACACGCCCAGTTTCTTGGCCGGGTTAACCAACAGATAGTCATAAATTTCATCCACATACCATTTATTATAGGACAAGGCATAAAGATAACGGAATGTGCCGGTAAACTTTGACGGCACCTCAGGGTTCAGAATATACGCATAAACCGCGATCAAAAAACCCAGGACCATGACAATGAATGGCGATGCGATCACCCAGCCCGGCACATTGTGAGCGGCCTCCATAACATTATTCGCGGCATCCTTAAGGAAAAGCGCGCTGCCCCAGAAGTCCTCGTAATTATGTCCGACAAAATAGTCTTTAAACAAAAATCCTGCCAATAACGCCCCCAATGCCAGAACATAAAGGGGAACCATCATCCAATTTCCGCTTTCATGGACATGATCCTGCACTTTTTTACTGGACCGGTTTTCGCCAAAGAAAGTCATGAATATCAAACGCCAGCTATAAAATGACGTCAGAAGTGCAGCAAATACGCCCATGAAGAAAGCATAACCCGCCATTGAAGAGTCCGAGGCAAAAGCGGCCTCAATGATCATATCCTTCGAATAATATCCCGCAAGGAACGGAAAGCCGGTCAAGGCCAGGGTACCAATAACCATCATGGCAAATGTCCAGGGTATTTTCTTGCGTAGTCCCCCCATTTTGCGCATATCCTGCTCATCGCTCATGGCATGGATCACGGAACCTGAACCTAAGAATAATAAGGCTTTAAAGAAAGCGTGGGTGAAAAGATGAAAAATCGCCGCGCCGTAAGCGGATATGCCCAAGGCAAAGAACATATAGCCAAGCTGCGAACAGGTGGAATAGGCAATCACCCGCTTGATATCATTCTGCGTCGTCCCGATGGTTGCGGCAAATATGGCGGTTGTGGCCCCAATGAACGTCACAAAAGCCAATGCATCCGGTGAATATTCAAATATGGGCGAACAACGGGCCACCATAAAGACACCCGCGGTTACCATGGTTGCGGCATGGATCAGCGCCGACACTGGTGTCGGCCCCTCCATCGCATCCGGCAGCCAGGTATGCAGCCCAAGCTGGGCCGATTTACCCATGGCCCCAATAAACAGCAGAATACAAATGGTCGTGATCAGGTCAAGATCCATCCATAAGAAGTGAATAGTCTGGCCTTGAAGCTCTGGAATTTTAGCAAAAACAACATCAAACTCTACAGACCCTGTCACCATATAAATGGCAAAAATACCGAGAGCAAAACCAAAGTCACCAACCCTGTTCACCAGGAAGGCTTTGATGGCCGCGGCGCAAGCCGATGGTTTCTTATACCAGAAACCAATCAGGAGGTAAGACGCAAGGCCCACCCCTTCCCAGCCAAAGAACATCTGGACAAAGTTATCTGCCGTCACCAGCATCAGCATGGCAAAAGTAAAGAGACTCAGATAGGCCATGAAGCGCGGTTTATGGGGATCATGGCTCATATATCCAATGGAATAGATATGAACCAGACAGGACACCGTATTGACCACCACCAGCATCACGGCGGTCAGGGTATCAATTTTAAGGGCCCAGTTAAAACTCAGATCACCTGAGCTTACCCATGTCATGATGGGTACAACAAGATCTTCCTCTTGGCCGAAACCAATCTGCAGCAAGGCCACCCATGACAGGATGGCTGAAATAATCAAGGCCCCGCAAGTAATAATTTGCGCGCCCCTGTCGCCAAGCTGGCGCCCAAACAAACCGGCGATGATCGCCGCAAGCAGGGGGCCGAAAACAATTATCTGATACATACTTGATTATCCTTTCATCAGATGTATGTCTTCAACCGCAATCGTGCCGCGATTTCGGTAATATATTACCAGGATGGCAAGGCCGATCGCGGCCTCCGCCGCCGCAACGGTCAAAATAAACATGGTAAAGACCTGCCCGGTCATATCATGCAGATAAGACGAGAAGGCGACAAAGTTGATATTGACCGACAACAGGATAAGTTCCACTGACATCAGTATGACAATCACATTTTTTCTATTCATAAAGACGCCAAAGATGCCAATGGTAAACAGCATGGCCGCAACAATCAGATAATGAGTAAGTCCAATTTCCATCATTTTTTCCTACCCTAACCCTTGACCTGATTTAACTTTTACAATTTCATAGGCATCGCCGCGCCGCCGCATGACCTGTTCATTGATATTTTGTTTTTTAACGCCGGGCCGTGTCCGGTGGGTCAAAACAATAGCGCCGATCATCGCCACCAAAAGAATCAGGCCCGCCATCTGAAACAAAAAGGCATATTTGGTGTAAAGCACGCTGCCTATGGCTTCGGTATTTGACATTTCGCTCAATGCCGGGATTGCTGTTGCCGGATCAGTGGCAATAGGACCGCCAAGCCCCCATCCGAAACCAACCAAAGCCAATTCGATGAGCAAAATCAGGCCTATCAGGCCACCAATGGGCAAATATTTCTGAAAGCCTTTACGTAGTTCGCTATAATCAATATCCAGCATCATCACAACAAACATGAACAGAACCGCAACCGCGCCCACATAAACAATCACCAAAATCATCGCCACAAATTCCGCCCCAAGCAGGACAAACAATCCCGCAGAGTTGAAAAATGCCAATATGAGATATAAGACCGAATGCACCGGATTCCGGCTTGAAATTACCATAATGGCGGAAAAGACCGTGATGACGGCAAAAAGATAAAAGCAAAATGTAATAATCATAATATTTGTCCTATCTATATGGGGCATCAAGCTTGAGGTTGGTGGCAATTTCCTGTTCCCACATATCACCGTTCTTGAGCAATTTTTCCTTGTCATAGAAAAGCTCTTCGCGGGTTTCAGTGGCAAATTCGAAATTTGGCCCCTCAACAATGGCTTCCACCGGGCAGGCCTCTTCACAGTAACCGCAGTAGATACATTTGGTCATGTCAATATCATATCGCGTTGTCCGCCGCGTGCCGTCATCAGCAACAGCGGCTTCGATCACAATGGCCTGCGCCGGGCATATTGCCTCACATAATTTACAGGCGATGCAGCGTTCTTCGCCGTTGTCATAGCGGCGCAAGGCGTGCTCCCCGCGAAAACGCGGACTTAATGGCCCCTTTTCATAAGGATAATTAATGGTCGCTTTTGGCCGGAACATATAACGGAATGTCAACCACATGGCTTTGACAAATTCGCTAAGCAGGAATGTTCGTGCGGCGTGTTTAAGAAGTGTCATACCATATATCCTTTATGTCGGAATCTTGTCGGTCAAGAGCAAGAATAATCCGGTTAATACGACCCAAAGTAATGAAATCGGCAGAAATACCTTCCAGCCCAGACGCATCAGCTGATCATAGCGGTAGCGCGGTACCGTTGCCTTGACCCAGGCGAAGACAAAAAACATGAAAAATATCTTGCCAAAGAACCATATCCAACCGGGAATAAGGTATAAAGGCCCCCAATCGAAAGGCGGTAGCCATCCCCCAAGGAACAAAATACTGGTCATGGCACACATTAAAATTATATTCGCATATTCGCCAAGGAAGAAGAGCGCGAAGGCCATAGATGAATATTCAACCTGATAGCCCGCGACAATTTCGGCTTCGGCTTCGGGTAAATCAAAGGGCGGACGGTTGGTTTCGGCCAAGGCGGAAATGAAAAATATGACCATCATGGGAAACAGCGGCGTGAACCAATATCCGTTAACGCCCATAAAGGTATCTTTTTGCGCCAAAACAATTTCGCTCATATTCATCGATCCCACGCACATCAGAACAGTGACCAGAACGAACCCCATAGAAACTTCATAAGAGATCATTTGGGCCGAAGACCTCAGTGCGCCAAGGAAAGCATAGCGCGAGTTACTGGCCCAGCCAGACAGGATAATCCCATAAACACCCAGAGAAGATATAGCGAACAGATACAAAATGCCCACATTCAAATCAGCCAGAACCACACCCGCATCAAAGGGAATGACCGCCCAGCCCACAAGGGCCAAAATGAAGGTCAATGCCGGAGCCAAAAGAAATATAAATTTATTGGCACTGGCCGGAATGATGGTTTCTTTCAGGAAAAGCTTGAGACCATCGGCAAAGGATTGCAGCAAGCCCCAGGGACCCACCACATTCGGGCCGCGCCGCATCTGCATCGCCGCCCATACTTTCCGGTCCATGTAAACGCTCATGGCAACAACGAGCAACAACGGCAAGACGATCGCAAGAATGCCCGCCACGATACCTAATATTATCGCAAGATTTGGCGCAAGCGTGACACCAAAACCCCATTGAAAGAAATCAATCAGTAAATCAGCCATTGGATGCCTCCGCCACAAAGTGAGCTCCGGCATAAGCGGTGCTGCATTCCGCCATGACCTTTGAGGATCTGGCGATCGGGTTTGTCTGATAAAAATCATTAATCAGATTTGTGATCGGCGCATCAGATGCTTTCCCGGAAACCTCAACAATTTCTTTAGTATCTAGCTCTTTAGTATCTGGCCAAGCCTCATTCGGTATCTGATCCATTTGACCCAGATGCGCGTAATCCGCGATCATTTTGGTACGAAGCTGTGCAAGCGTATCATAAGGAAGTACCGTCCCCAGTTTTTCAGATAACGCCCTGAGGATTGTCCAGTCTTCCCGCGCTTCTCCCGGGCCAAAAATTACCCGCTGCGCGCGCTGAACCCGGCCTTCCATATTGACATAGGTCCCCGGTTTTTCCGTATAGGCCACGCCCGGCAAAATCACATCAGCATATTTCACGCCTTCATCGCCGTGACTGCCCTGATAAATCACAAAGGCTTTTTTAAGGCGTGAGGTATCAATCTCATCGGCACCCAAATTATAAACAATTTTAATATCGCCCTTTTCCGCACCGTCCAATATGCCGTCCACACCGCCGTCGCTCACCAGCCCCAGGTCCATGGCCCCGACCCGGCTTGCAGCCGTATGAAGCACATTAAAGCCGTTCCAGTCTTCACTGATCATGCCATATTTCTCAGCAATATCACGGGCAAGCTTCAGGATCAGCGCGCCGTCCTTATGACCTGCCGCGCCGGATCCCACAATGATCATGGGCTTCCTGGCGGCCTTTAACGCCTTGGCAAAATCACCTTTTCCGGCCAGTATATCTTCCAAAGCCCTGGCCGTATTGCCCAGATGTTCCACAGGGTAAGTCAGATTTTCCACGTCCCCCACAGAGGCAATAACCCCGCGTTTGGAAAGATAACGCAACCGAATATTCAGAACCGCGGCTTCCTTGCGCGGGTTACTGCCAACAAGCAGGCAGGCATCGGCTTCGTCAATACCGGCAATCCCGGTGTTGAACAAATAATCCACCCGGTGACGCCCCTCATATTTAGCACCGTCCTGACGACAATCAATATGTGATGACCCCAATGCCGCCATCAAAGCTTTCAGGGCATACATGCTTTCCAGGTCGCAAAGATCCCCGGTCAGCGCGGCAATTTTATCGCCTTTCACGCCTTTAAGCTTGCCTGCGATAACGGTGAATGCCTCATCCCATGATGCCGCCAGCAGCTTGCCGCCCTTACGCACGTAAGGTTGGTCAAGGCGGTTGTATGTCAAGCCATCAACGGCATGCCGGGTTTTATCGGATATCCATTCTTCATTGACGTCCTCATGAAGCCTCGGCAGGAAACGCATGACTTCGCGTCCCCGCGCATCAGCCCGAACGCTCGATCCCACGGCATCATGAACATCAAAAGTTTCCGTTGATTCCAATTCCCAGGGCCGCGCAGAAAAAGCATAAGGTTTGTTGGTCAAAGCCCCAACCGGGCAAAGATCAACCACATTACCAGAAAGCTCCGACGCGAAGGGCTGTTCCTGATAGGTGGTAATTTCCATATGATCCCCGCGCCCAATACCGCCAAGGGCCGGAACGCCCGCGATCTCATCAGCAAACCGGACACAACGGGTGCAATGGATACACCGCGTCATCACCGTTTTGACCAAGGGGCCAAAGTCATCTTTTGCGACAATGCGACGGCCTTCTTCATAACGGTTATCATCTCCGCTGTAATAAAGATACTGATCCTGAAGATCACATTCGCCGCCCTGATCACAGACCGGACAATCCAGCGGGTGATTGATCAGGGTAAATTCCAATACCCCCTCACGGCCCCGTTTAACCTTGTCACTTTTAGTATGAATAACCATGCCATCCCCCGCAGGCATGGCACAGGACGCAATAAGCTTAGGCGCCTTTTCCATTTCCACAAGGCACATCCGGCAATTGCCGGAGATGGACAGGCGTTCATGAAAGCAGAAACGCGGTATTTCGACGCCGGCAGCTTCACAGGCCTGCAGAATAGTCGATCCACCTTCGACGTCTACTTCAATTCCATCAATCTTAAGCGTTGGCATTATTTAAACTCCACACTTGTCTATATTCAAGCTGCATTTCGGCTCTTTTTATAATCCATAATACGGCGTTCCACCTCGGGCCTGAAATGACGGAACAGACCTTGTATCGGCCATGCCGCAGCATCTCCAAGCGCACAAATCGTATGCCCCTCAACTTTTTTTGTGACATCCAAAAGCATGTCAATCTCGGCCAGCTCCGCCTCACCGGTCACCATCCGCTGCATAATCCGTGACATCCAACCGGTACCTTCCCGGCACGGCGTGCATTGACCGCAGCTTTCATGATGATAAAAGGCTGAGAGCCGCGCGATCGCTCTGACAATATCTGTTGATTTATCCATGACAATTACCGCCGCGGTTCCAAGCCCGGAACCTTCGTCCCGCAAACTGTCAAAATCCATCAATACCGTATCGCAAACCTCCTTCGGCAACATATGCACCGATGAGCCGCCCGGAATGACCGCCAGCAGATTATCCCAGCCGCCGCGAACGCCGCCGGCATGTTTGTCGATCAGTTCCTTCAGGGGAATACCCATCTCTTCTTCAACATTGCAGGGATTATTAACATGGCCGGAAATACAAAATAATTTGGTGCCGGTATTATTTTCCCGGCCAAGACCTGCGAACCATGATCCGCCCCGCCGCAAAATGGTTGGCGCGACCGCAATTGATTCCACATTATTGACCGTTGTCGGACAGCCATAAAGTCCCACATTGGCCGGAAAAGGGGGCTTCAGTCGAGGCTGGCCCTTTTTGCCCTCAATACTTTCAATAAGCGCGGTTTCTTCGCCGCAGATATAGGCGCCGGCACCCCGATGCACATAAACATCAAATTTATATCCGCTGCCGCAGGCATTCTCCCCGATCAGGCCGGCAGCATAAGCTTCCTCTATTGCCGCATCCAGAACATCGGCCTCATGGACAAATTCGCCGCGAATATAGATATAAGCCGCCTCTGCCCGCATACCAAAACCGGCAATAAGGCAGCCCTCGATCAATTTGTGGGGATCGTGACGCATAATTTCCCGGTCTTTACAGGTTCCAGGTTCGCCTTCATCCGCATTAACCACCAGATATTGGGGCCGGCCATCTGATTCTTTTGGCATGAATGACCATTTCAATCCGGTTGGAAAACCAGCCCCGCCGCGCCCGCGAAGGCCGGAAGCTTTCATTTCATTGACAATCCAGTCAACGCCCTTATCAAGAATTTGTTTGGTATTGTCCCAATCGCCGCGCTTTTGAGCCGCGCCTAACCGCCAGCTCTCGTAGCCATAGAGATTGGTAAAAATACGGTCTTTATCTGCAAGCATCAGCCTTCACCTCCCGGCATCGCACAAAATTCCTTCAAGGTGGTTGGTCCGCCTGCCGGTGCCGATTTATGGCGACCGGTGGTTTGCGGGCCGGGCCTAACACCATCGCCATTTTTTATAGCCTTAATGAATCTCCGGGTGCTGTCAGTGTCCAAATCTTCATAATATTCTTTTTCATAAGCAATGACCGGCGCATTTACACAAGCCCCAGCACATTCAACTTCAAGCAAGGTAAATTCACCGTCAGCTGTGGTCTCACCGAAACCAATGCCCAGCTCATCCTTGCAGGCCGCCACAACATCATCAGAGCCGCGCAACCAGCACGGCGTTGTGGTACAAACTTCAATCACATGTTTGCCAACAGGCTTCTGCCGATACATGGTATAAAAAGTCACGACCTCCTGCACCCGGATATAGGGCATCTCCAGCATATCCGCGATATATTCCATCACCGGAACCGAAACCCAGCCGTTATTCTGCTCTTGCGCCTTGGTCAAAAGCGGCATCACTGCGCTTTGCCTGCGGGTTGCCGGGTACTTAGCCAGCTGCCCCTCTGCCCATTTCATATTTTCTGACGTAAATTCAAAAGCTTCCGTATTCCTTACACTGATATTCATCGGTCAACCTCTCCGAACACGATATCAAAAGATCCCATCAATGCCGGCACATCCGCCAGCATATGACCCTTCGCCACATGATCCATCGCCTGCAAATGCGCAAAACCGGGCGCTCTTATTTTACAACGATAAGGCTTGTTACTGCCGTCAGAAACCAGATAGACACCAAATTCACCCTTCGGGGCCTCGACAGCTGCATAAACCTCACCTTCCGGCACTTTAAAACCTTCGGTATAAAGTTTGAAATGCTGAATTAAGGCTTCCATGGATGTTTTAATTTTATCCCGCCTTGGCGGCGTTACCGTATGATTGGCAGATAACACATCCCCCTTGGGCATTTTTTCAATAGCTTGCCGAATGATCCGAATGCTCTGATACATTTCTTCGATCCGCAACACAAAACGGTCATAACAATCACCGTTTTTGCCCACAACCACATCAAAGTCCATTTCACTATAGACATCATAAGGCTGCGCCTTACGCAAATCCCACGGCACGCCCGAACCCCGCAACATCGCCCCGGTAAAGCCCAAAGCATAGCATTCTTCTGCTGTAACCTCACCGATACCCACGTTACGCTGTTTGAAAATACGGTTCTCCGTCACCAGCGTTTCAATATCATCCATGGTTTTTGGGAAATTATCGCACCAGCGCAAAATGTCATCAGCCAAACCTTCTGGCAAATCCTGATGAACGCCGCCAGGCCGAAAATAATTGGCATGAAGCCGGGCACCACTAACGCGCTCATAAAATTCCATGAGCCGCTCGCGCTCTTCAAATCCCCAAAGAATAGGGGTCAACGCCCCCACATCCATGCCATGAGCTGTCACATTCATAATATGGTTCAGGATGCGGCCAATCTCACAGTACAAAACCCGAATATATTGCCCGCGCTCCGGAACTTCCAGCGCAAGAAGCTTCTCAATTGCGAGGCAAAAGGCATGCTCCTGATTCATAGGAGACACATAATCCAGCCGGTCAAAATAAGGTATCGCCTGAAGATAGGTTTTATGTTCTATTAACTTTTCCGTACCCCGGTGCAGCAATCCAATATGCGGATCAGCCCGCTCCACAATCTCACCGTCAAGCTCCAGAATCAGGCGCAATACACCATGAGCCGCAGGATGCTGAGGCCCAAAGTTAATATTATAGTTTTTAATATCTACTTCAGCCATAGGTTAACTCCCCTGCCCTTCTTCGTCGGCTTTCTCATCAGCTTTTTCATCAGCCTTTTCATCTCCGGGAAGAATATATTTAGCCCCTTCCCAGGGACTCATAAAGTCAAAGTCACGGAATTCCTGTTGTAATTTGACAGGCTCGTAAACCACGCGTCTCTCTTCTTCGCTGTAACGAAGTTCAACATAACCGGTTAACGGAAAATCCTTTCTCTGGGGGTGGCCCTGAAAGCCATAATCCGTGAGCAACCGGCGCAGATCCGGGTGACCATCAAACATGACACCATACATGTCCCATACTTCACGTTCATACCAGTTGGCCACAGGAAACACCGGCACCACAGACGGTACAGGCGTTTCATCATCGGCCTGAACCTTGATCCTGACCCGGATGTTATTCTTTAAACTCAACAGATGGTAAACAACGTCAAATCGCTTGCTACGCTCAGGATAATCTACGCCGCAAATATCCGTGAGTTGAACAAATTTAAAATTGGCCTCATCCCGCAGACAAGTCAGGATGGTAACAATTTTGTCTGCACGGCCAGTGAATGTCAACTCGTCGAAAGCGATCTCATAATCATGTATTTCATTTTCAAGGGCCTCAGCAATTGCCTGCCCCATATCTTTGAGTGTATCCAAGTTGCTCATTTATTTCATTCCTTACCTGTCCAAAGTCGTGGTTCGGCGAATCTTCTTTTGAAGTTGAAGAATGCCATAAACCAAAGCTTCCGCCGTAGGAGGACAGCCGGGAACATAAATATCAACGGGAACAATCCTGTCACATCCGCGCACGACAGAATAAGAATAATGATAATATCCCCCGCCATTGGCACAACTGCCCATGGAAATAACGTAACGCGGTTCAGCCATTTGATCATAAACCTTACGCAAAGCGGGGGCCATTTTATTGGTCAGCGTTCCCGCCACAATCATCACATCAGATTGACGCGGGGACGCGCGCGGGGCAAAACCCATCCGTTCCACGTCATAACGCGGCATACTGGCATGCATCATCTCAACAGCACAACACGCCAATCCAAACGTCATCCACCATAAGGACCCCGTCCTGGCCCAGGAAATAACATCGTCAAGACTGGCCACCACAAAACCCTTATCGGACAATTCATCCGAAAGAGATTTAAAATAAACATCCTGATCCGCAACAGGCAAATTTTCAGGTATTTCTACTCCCATTCCAGAGCCCCTTTTTTCCATTCATAGATAAAACCTATGGTCAACACACCCAGAAAAATCATCATGGAAACAAATCCAAATATGCCGATTTCGCCAAGAGATATGGCCCAGGGAAAAAGGAAAGCGACCTCAAGATCAAAAATAATAAAGAGAATAGCCACCAGATAGAAGCGCACGTCAAAAGGCTTACGCGCACTGTCAAATGCCTCAAAACCACATTCATAGGCCGATAGTTTTTCCGTATCCGGCTTTTGCTCAACCAGCAACATGGGGAGCACGATAAAAACACAAGATAATATTATGGCAATGAAAAAGAAAATTAAGATGGGAAGATATTCAAGTAGAAAATCATTCATATAAACGTGGCCCCTTCTGCATAAGTCATCACATTGTGCATCATTATGGGCCGTATTCGCAATGAAAGCATAGTCCCAACCCTCTTTAAACCCGGTCTAGTCATGTTGTTCAACCGCTTGCGAGAAGATGAGATAGGCATGATCTTTGTACCCCCATATAGACCATGCAACAACCACCCGCTCCAAGGCTAGAACCCTTACAAGCTTAATAGCTTGAAGTGAGGAAGAATGCCAATGATTTTTTTGAAAAAAGACACACCGCAGGTAAAATAATGACCAGACAAGCCACCAGAAAAAATCCCTCCCGGCGGCAGGATCAGACAGGATTACTTATAAAGAGAAATGGCGGGAGTGACGGGACTCGAACCCGCGACCTCTGGCGTGACAGGCCAGCGCTCTAACCAACTGAGCTACACCCCCCAGAATATATTTCTGAGTGCGCGTGACTGATTTAAGACATTCGTCCTGTGCAGTCAAGTAACTTCTGCATAATTTGTAAAATATTAATATGCGTTCTAAGCTACTGTAATACCTAATAAAATGGTGGGCGATGAGAGACTCGAACTCCCGACATCTTCGGTGTAAACGAAGCGCTCTACCAACTGAGCTAATCGCCCTATCCCTTAAAGCCACAAGATGAATTAACATCATGTGGATGCATGTCTACAGGCTGTTTGATAACATGTAAAGCATAAAAAAAGACGGCTAGTCACTTTTTTACTAACCGTCTTTTAAAATTTTATAAACTACTTATTCACAGCGTCTTTCAAGCCTTTGCCGGCTTTAAATTTAGGCTGTTTTGAAGCAGGAATCTGAATTTTTTCACCTGTGCGAGGATTACGGCCTTCGCTCGCGGCACGCTGTGCAACACTGAATGTTCCAAAGCCAACCAAACGAACATCATCTCCTGAAGACAAAGCACTGGTTATGGATGAAAATACGCCATCAACAGCTGAAGCTGCGTCTACTTTTGAAAGGTCAGCGGCGGCAGCTACGGCTGCGACTAGATCGTTTTTGTTCACTATCTTCCCCTTATCTCTAAGTTATGTTGAACTGATTAAAAGTGGGTGCAGTCTAGCCGCGGTTTTTTGTTTCGTCAAAGAGAAAACCTCACAAAACTGCGGTTTTTAGAACAAAGTTTACTTGACATTGAATTTACACGTTTTTCAACAGCAAAAAAGCACCCCAAGAGACTTCAGGATGCTTTTTTATGGAAAATTTACATTATTTTAGTGCCGTATAGATGTCCCAAAATCAGATTCGGACTGCTTTCTGGCAAGGCTTGCGGCTGCTTCGACCTCTTCAAGCGTCAAAGGAACAAGTGATTCTCCCAAAGCAACCTTAAGAACTTCATCCACTTTACTGACCGGCATAATGTGAAGTCCCCGTATAACATTATCAGGAATCTCAGCCAGGTCTTTGACATTTTCTTCCGGGATCAAAACCGTTTTGATGCCGCTTCTGAGTGCTGCCAATAATTTCTCTTTTAAGCCACCGATGGGCAAGACACGCCCACGAAGACTAATTTCGCCGGTCATAGCCACATCACGCTTAACAGGCTTATTGGTTAAAACAGACACAATGGACGTAATCATACCAACGCCGGCAGAGGGGCCATCCTTCGGGGTTGCCCCCTCCGGCAAATGAATATGAATGTCCGTTTTGTCAAATAATGACGGCTGAATACCAAATTCCATGGCGCGCGCACGAACATAACTCATGGCGGCCTGAATTGATTCCTGCATCACATCACCCAATTTTCCGGTAATGGTAACCTTACCTTTACCGGGGGATGTAATGGCTTCGATTTGCAAAATCACGCCGCCAACCTCAGTCCAGGCCAGACCCGTTGTGACACCTACCATATCCTTGTCTTCCAGCTCGCCATACTTAAAACGCTTAACGCCCGCATATTTGGCCAGATTCCGGCAGGTTACCTTTACCGAACTTATTTTGCCGAGGACAATTTCCTTAACGGCCTTACGAACCAATTTGGCAATTTCACGCTCAAGGTTTCTCACCCCGGCTTCTCTCGTATAACACCGGATTACTTCCATAAGCGCGCCGTCAGATATGGACCATTCCTCGGCTTTGAGACCGTGGTCTGACAACTGTTTTGAAATCAGATGTCGTTTGGCAATTTCAACCTTCTCATCCTCTGTATAACCGGAAAGACTAATAACCTCCATCCGATCCAAAAGAGGCTGCGGCATATTCAGGGTATTGGCCGTTGTAACAAAAAGCACATTGGACAAATCATAATCCACCTCCAGATAATGGTCGTTGAATTTTTCATTCTGCTCTGGATCAAGAACCTCCAACAATGCCGAAGATGGGTCGCCCCGAAAATCGGCACCCATTTTATCAATCTCATCAAGCAAAAACATCGGATTACTCGCACCCGCTTTTTTCATACTTTGAATGACTTTTCCCGGCATGGAACCAATATAAGTCCGCCGATGGCCCCGAATCTCAGCTTCATCACGAACGCCCCCAACAGAAAAGCGGACAAAATTTCGCCCGGTAGCCCGCGCGATAGATTTACCAAGGGATGTCTTGCCCACACCTGGAGGACCCACCAGACAAAGAATTGGACCTTTAATCTTTTTGGTTCTTTTCTGAACCGCAAGATATTCCAATATCCGCTCTTTAACTTTTTCGAGACCATAATGATCTTCATTCAAGATATTCTCTGCGGCAACCAAATCCAGTTTTGTTTTGCTGTTTTTATTCCAGGGAATTGACAACATCCAGTCAAGATAGTTCCGTACCACAGTTGCTTCCGCCGACATCGGGCTCATGCTTTTAAGCTTTTTCAGCTCAGCCGCTGCTTTTTCACTGGCTTCTTTGCTTAACTTCGTCGTTTTAATTCTATCTTCCAGCTCAGTTACTTCATCTTTGGTCTCATCTGAATCGCCCAATTCCTTCTGGATGGCTTTCATCTGTTCATTCAGATAATATTCACGCTGGGTTTTTTCCATTTGGTTCTTCACACGATGGCGGATTTTCTTTTCCACCTGCATGACACCAATTTCATCTTCCATAACGCTATATATTTTTTCAAGACGTGACGTGAGGTCGGAATTTTCCAATAATTCCTGCTTGGCCGCTATCGTCAATGACAAATAAGATGCCACGACATCCGACAATTTTCCCGGATCCTTGATCTGACTGACCGAAGCCTGCACTTCCGCAGGGATCTTTTTATTGAATTTAATATATTGCTCGAACTGCTTGATGACAGATCTGAACAAGCCTTTTAATTCTTTGGAATTTTCCTCAACAGGGGTATGGACCTCAGCTTCGGCTTCGAAAAATTCTTCATTATCAAAATAACGTAAAATTTTAGCCCTTGGGCCACCTTCAACCAGAACCTTCACCGTACCATCCGGCAGTTTTAGAATCTGCATGACAGTGGCTATCGTGCCGACGTCAAAAATTTCTTCCGGCCCAGGATCATCATCATTAGCATCTTTTTGTGACACGAGAATAATTTTCTTATCATTGGCCATAACATTTTCAAGGGCCTTGACAGACTTCTCCCGACCGACAAAAAGCGGCACGATCATGTGCGGAAACACCACAATATCTCTTAAGGGAAGCACGGGGCATGTAATACTCATTGGCTCGTCCATTCGTTGACTGCTGTTCTAAATTACTTCAATTTATTTGGGAATGACAGGTTAAAAAATCAAGGGGGCGTATCATATAATATTACGCATCCATGTCATACCGGCACCTTTAGGTCTATAACCTGCTCTTAAAGCTGCCTTTTAAGGAAAAAATAAAATCAACTGCCGGCAGTGGCGCCAGCTTCACCTTTTAAGTTTTTACTGTAAATATATAACGGCTGAGTTTTACCCTTCACCACATCCGCATTGACCATAACTTCCGCGACACCTTCAAGGCCCGGCAGTTCAAACATGGTATCCAATAAAATATCTTCCATTATGGAACGCAGGCCCCGCGCCCCTGTTTTGCGAATAATTGCCTTCCTGGCAATCTCAACCAAGGCATCATCCGTAAAGTTCAAATCGACTTCTTCCATAGAAAACAACCGTTGATACTGTTTGATCAACGCATTTTTAGGCCGGCTAAGAATTTCAACAAGCGCACCTTCATCCAAGTCCATCAAGGTGGCAAGAACGGGTAAGCGACCAACAAATTCCGGGATAAGGCCGAAATGAAGTAAATCGGCAGGCTCAAGGTCTGACAGAATTTCACCAACCTTGCGATCATCATCCGGGGCAACATTAGCACCGAACCCGATTGACTTCCCTTCCAGGCGATGTGCAATAATTTTATCCAATCCGGCAAAGGCGCCGCCGCAGATAAATAAAATATTTGTGGTATCAACCTGCAAAAATTCCTGTTGAGGATGTTTACGCCCGCCCTGCGGCGGCACGCTCGCCACGGTGCCTTCCATAATTTTAAGCAATGCCTGCTGCACACCTTCCCCGGATACATCACGGGTAATAGATGGATTGTCCGATTTACGGGTGATCTTATCCACCTCATCAATATAAACAATGCCGCGCTGGGCCTCTTCAACATTATACTCAGCAGCTTGGAGTAATTTTAGAATAATATTTTCAACATCCTCCCCCACATAACCAGCTTCGGTCAATGTGGTAGCATCGGCCATGGTAAAGGGCACATCCAATATGCGGGCCAATGTCTGAGCAAGAAGCGTCTTCCCGCAACCCGTTGGGCCAAGTAAAAGAATATTGGATTTCGCCAATTCAACATCATCACCCGTAGTGGTATGCTGCAAGCGTTTATAGTGATTGTGAACGGCAACGGAAAGTACCTTTTTGGCCTGTTCCTGACCAATGACATAATCATTTAATACGGACAGGATATCTGCCGGTGTCGGCACCCCTTCGCCTTCTTTTGTCATTGATGTCTTATTCTCTTCACGGATAATATCCATGCAAAGTTCAACACATTCATCACAAATAAAGACCGTTGGTCCCGCAATAAGCTTTTTCACTTCATGCTGGCTTTTACCGCAGAAAGAGCAATAGAGTGTGTTTTTGCTTTCGCCAGACTTAGATTTTGTCATAAGGTATCTATTCCTAAAAGTTCCCTTAACATACTACTTCAGTATGCTACTCCGACTGGACCACTTATCTCAACGGATTTCTTGCCAGAACATCATATTTCTTTGATTTTCCCGTAAATTGATCAAAAAAACTGCCATAATAACTTAAATTATTCGCCTAACATCCCAAATTTAAACATAAACGTTTATTGCCATATGCTTTTTGTAATATTTGGACGACATTGATATGAGTTTATCAAAAAATTAGACAATAATTGATTAACAAAAATAATTAATGGCCAAAAATATTGCAGATTATTTCTCTTTTTTCTCCGCAGCAGGCCGTTTATCAAAGATCTCATCAATCAAACCAAATTTCTTTGCTTCTACTGGTGACATAAAAGTATCCCGCTCTAAAGCATCCTCAATCATGGCCAGTTTTTGGCCCGTATGCTTAACATAAATCGCATTCAACCGTTCCCGCAAAGACAAGATTTCCCGGGCCTGAATTTCAATATCCGTCGCCTGACCCTGTGCGCCGCCAGAAGGTTGATGCACCATAATACGGGAATTAGGCAAAGAGTACCGCTGCCCCGGCTCACCGGCGGCCAGCAGTAATGACCCCATAGAACAGGCTTGCCCTATACAAATAGTGCTCACTTTGTTGCGGATATACTGCATGGTATCATAAATCCCCATACCTGCTGTCACAATCCCGCCGGGTGAATTAATATAGAAAGCAATATCTTTTTTGGGATTTTCAGCTTCTAAAAACAACAGCTGCGCCGTAATCAGGCCCGCAACCTGATCATTAACCTGCCCGGTCAGAAAAATGATATTTTCTTTCAGTAACCGGGAAAAAATATCAAAGGAGCGCTCCCCGCGACTCGTTTGCTCCACGACCATGGGAACCAGTGTATTCATATATGTATCACGTGCGTCGATCATATCAGCCTCTCTTTAATAATTTTACTTTGGCGCATTTTATACAAAGAGCATCACCAAAGTCTTAATTTTTTTTTGGCCCAGAGATATTTCAAGAGATATTTCAAGAGATATTATCTGGAAAATATTATTTCTCAGCTTTGGCTTTCTTCGGCGCCGCTTTCTTTACAGGTGTCTTTTTGGCAGCCACTTTTTTGGCAGGGGCTTTTTTGGCAGCTTTTTTCTTTGCGGGCTTCGATGATGATTTCCGGGTGCTATCTTCAACATCTTCAGCCTCAATGGAGGCAATCAGTTCGTCGCGGGAGACATTCTTATCCTTAACGTCTGCCAATTCAACGATAAAGTCTACCACTTTTTCTTCAAATAAAGGCGCGCGAACCTGTGCCATGGCCTGCGGATTTTTCTGATAAAACTCGAAAACTTCCTTTTCTTGCCCGGGATAACGCTGCGCTTCCGTTGATATCTGACGCGTCACTTCTTCCTGAGAAACGATGACTTCATTCTTCTGTCCAATTTCAGATAAGAGCAGCCCCAGGCGAACGCGGCGCACCGCAATAGCTTGATATTCCTGTTTCACATCTTCACCTGGCTCTTCAATATCTTCCGGTTTGATTTCCGGATTTCCCGCCAGCTCTTCCCGATGAATATCCGTTTTTAACTGTTGCCAGATTTGGTCGAATTCTAATGAGACCATACTTTCCGGCACGTCAAAGGACACCTCGTCAGCCAACAGGTCAAGGAGCGAACGCTTCATTTTTGTCCGGGCCAGGCCCTGATTCTCTTTTTCAACTTGCTCTTTGACTAAAGCTTTCAGCGCGGCCAGGTCTTCAAGACCAAATTTTTTGGCCATTTCATCATTAATTTCCACATCCGCAGGCGCCTGCACTTCATGAATTGTTACCTCAAAGACAGCATTTTTACCGGCAAGATTTTCGGCTTGATAATCTGCGGGGAAAGAAACCTCGACATTTTTCTGGTCCCCGGCTTTCACGCCGACCAATTGGCTTTCAAATCCGGGAATGAAGCTGTTAGAGCCCAGCTCCAACTGGTGACCTTCGGCAGCGCCGCCGTCGAAAGCCACGTCATCTATTTTACCCAGAAAGTCCATCAGCACGGCATCGCCATTTTTCGCCTTATAACTTTTGGCGGCTTTTTTGAAATTCTTCTGTTGTGCGGAAATCTTGGTGACTGCTTCCATAACCTGAGCATCATCGGCTTCGACAACCCAACGATCCAATTTTAATTTTGACAGATCAGGAATGTCAAATTCCGGTGTGGCTTCAACTTCAATGGAATATACAAGATCCTGGCTGTCCTCAAAAGAAACAACTTCTATTTTTGGCTGCATGGCCGGACGAATATTTTTTTCCGCCAGGGCTTCCTGAGAGGTGGCCTTGATGGTTTCTTCCAGAACTTGGCCCAAAAGATTTTTACCATGCAGTTTTTTCAATAATGACAGCGGCGTTTTCCCTGGACGGAAGCCGGGCATTTTAATCTGGCCCTGAATCTTTTTTACTTCTGCATCAATCTTCAAATCAATATCACCAGCAGAAATGACTACTTTTAATTCGTGCTTCAGACCTTCTGAATTTGTTTCCGTTACCTGCATGTTTGCTCTGCTTTTTCTCTGTTTTATCTGGGGGCAAATATGCCCGATTACGGTTACCTGTATAGCCTGATATAATGGCCAGGACTTTCAAAAACAACCATTCTTTGTCGCTCTTTCGAGCCTTTCAAATGGTGCGGGTGGAGGGACTTGAACCCCCACGTCATAAGACACTAGAACCTAAATCTAGCGCGTCTACCAATTTCGCCACACCCGCATTATTTTAATGATATGGTCGAATCTACATATATGTTGGCCTTTATAGACATTTAATTTTAAAATTCCACAGAAAAAAAAGAAAAAACATATTTAACAGAAAAACTTTCAATCGCTCACAAAGCATGGATGGGCCATACTCACAGGCCATATCAATACCCTCAGGCACCAGGACTCTAATCAGGCTCTAATGCGCTATAAAAGAGAGCTATTATCCGAGAAGATGTTGCAATATTTCAGGGATCTTTCCTTCTATATCTTCCGATATAAGCCCCGGGCCAAAAGCCTGGGCGGCGGCGCCATGAATCCAGACAGCGGCACAGGCGGCGGGAAAGCTGTCCATTCCCTGTGCCATCAGCCCCATACATATCCCCGCCAGGACATCCCCTGACCCAGCAGTAGCAAGCGTTGGCGGCGCGTTTCCTGTTATAACAGCGCGGCCATCCGGGGCGGCGATGACCGTATCCGGCCCTTTTAAAATAATAACCGCCCCTGCCCGCACGGCGGCTTTTCGCGCTGAAGATAATTTATTATAACCCTCATTATGGCAGCTGAGGTCAGGAAAAAGACGGGAAAATTCACCGTCATGGGGCGTAAATATTGGCGTAATTCTGGATTTCTTGCTGGATCTCTTACTGGCCTTATGACTGGCCTTATGACTGGCCTTATGACTGGCTTTAAAAATCACATCTGGCTGATCTTCAAAGACACTCAAGCCATCAGCATCAATCACAGCATGGCGTCCTGCCGCTAAAATTTTCAGGACATGGGATTTGGTCTGATCAGTCACGCCGCATCCCGGCCCCACACACCAAGCGTTCAGGCGTTTATCAGCCAGGAGTTTTTCTATATCACCCGCGCTATCAAAAGGCTTGATCATCACGGCGGTTAAGTGAGAGGCATGTGACAGAACAGCGTCATCCGGACAGGTGATACTCACCAGTCCCGCACCAATTCTAAGGGCGGCGCGGGCGGCAAGGCGCGCGGCGCCGCCATGGGCCGGACCGCCGCTTATCACCACCCCATGGCCGCGATCATATTTATGGGCAGCCCTCTTTGGCACAGGAAAGTTATCACACCATATTGCGGGATCATTAAGGTAGGTTTGTGGATTGATATCTTGCAAACTGCGCGTCAGAATGCCGATATCCGCGACCTCTATATTACCACAGAATTCGCGGCCTGGAAAAAGCAAATGCCCCGGTTTTTTCCGGAAAAATGTCACCGTGGAGTTTGCCTTAAGGCCCACATTGCGTATTTGACCGCTATTGCCCTCCACCCCGGACGGTATATCCACCGCGACCCGCTTTACATTCGCCCGGTTGATTTTATCAATCAGTTCAGCCGCCGGCCCTTCGATCGGGCGGCAAAGGCCGGCTCCGAAAAGCGCGTCGACCACAAGGCCATGATCCGTCATAACATCCGACGTTAAGGGAGATATCTTTGCGTTCCATAAATTCGTGCGCCATAACTTTGCCATAACCGCCGCCTCACCCGCAAGATTTTCTTTTGCCCCCAAAAGCACCAGCTCCACGTCCCATCCGGCCTTTTTCAGATGCCGGGCAATGACAAAACCGTCCCCACCATTGTTCCCCGGACCACATAGCACCAATGTCTTGACCTGATCATAATGGCACATAATATGACGCACCACGGCAAGACCGGCGGCTTCCATGAGATCAGCCCCCGAAATACCGGCGCGAATAGTCATTTGATCTGCTCTGGCCATTTCCTCAACAGTCAATAGCGCAAACCGGGCGTGATGAAACATATATAACGGGCTCCTTACTTCAGAGAGGCAATCCATTCATTAACTTTATCCTCAAGGATTGAAAGCGGCAATGCGCCGTCCCGCAGGATCACTTCATGATAATGCCGGATATCAAATTTATCCCCCAGCTGCGCCCTGGCATGTTCCCGCAGTTGCTGGATTTTAATCATACCTATTTTATAGGCTGTGGCCTGACCCGGCATGACGATGTAACGCTCTATGGCCCTGGCCACATCTTTTTTCGGATTAGGGGTATTCTCACTTAAATACGCGATGGCCTGTTCACGTGTCCATTTTTGGTCATGAATTCCCGTATCCACCACAAGCCGGCAGGCCCGCCATAGCTCCATGGCAAGACGGCCAAAATCGGCATAGGGATCTGCATAAAAGCCCATTTCTTTTGGCAGATATTCACTATATAGCCCCCAACCTTCTGTATAGGCCGTATAGCCGCCGTATTTACGAAATTTGGGAATGTCTTTCAGCTCCTGCATGATGGCAAGCTGCATATGGTGGCCGGGCAGACCCTCATGATAGGCCAAGGCCTCCATTTGGTATATGGGCATCGCTGACATATCATGAAGATTGGCGTAATAAATACCCGGTCTGCTGCCATCAGGTGCCGGGCGGCTGTAAAAAGCCTTTCCTGCGGATTTCTCCCGAAAAGCCTCAACCTTTTTAACGATCAAATCCGCTTTTGGTTTCGAGATAAAGACCTCATCCAAACGCGCTTTCATAAGATCAATTAATTTCACCGCGCCGTCAAGATAGGCCTGTTTGCCTTCATCGGTTTCCGGGTAATAAAATTGCTTGTCTGTGCGGGTAAATTCAAAGAAATCCTGCAAGTTCCCTTCGAAATTAACTTTTTTCATAATTTCGCCCATTTCCCCATGAATACGGGCCACTTCATCAAGGCCGAGCTGATGAATTTCCGCCGCTGTCATGTCCGTACTGGTCATTTGGCGTAAACGATATTCATAATAAGCGGCGCCGTTAGGCAATTTCCATACCCCGTCATCCGTTGTGGCAACGGCTTCCTGCGCTTTCGCCAACGCAATCAGGTCTTCATAGGCCGGCTTAAGGGAAGTCATTAGGGCATTCTCTGCCCTTTTAATCAGATCCGCAACGATCTTGGCATCTTCGAGCCCAAGATCGGCAACTTTCTTTTTAAAGTCAGCGAGAAGAGCGCTGTCCTCTCCATCACTAAAGGGCGCACCTTGTATAATATTCCTGGCATCATCAATCACAAAAGAGAAAACAAACTTTGGCGGCAAAACACCCTGGTCCTGATGACGTTTCATACCCTCCATACGCTGATCCGCCGAAGCCTTGAAGCCCTCAAGCCTTGAAATATAAGCTTCTGCATCCGCCACGGATGTTACCCGATGAAAATTTATCAGGAAGGATGGCGCGCGCGATTGCCAACCAAACATCTGATTTACAGGATAGCCATGATACCGCCATTTATAGCCTTCGATCTGCTCCTCAAGGTCACGCACAAAAAGATCATAACTCAATTTCGCCGCATCATCCAACGTATCATACGCAAAATTCGCGCGCAAATCTTCAAGGTCTTTGATCCGTAACGCATGATCTGCAGCTGATTTTTCTTTGCTTCGTACGTCCCATTTCCCATAATCCTTTTTAATGCCCAGCCTCGTTTGCAGCTCCGGGCTGTCCATCACGTCCCGCATAAAAACCGCCTCAAAATGCACATTGAGGCGTTCTGAGGCACTTTGCTGAACCTCTGATGCGGCGACCGGGGTTCCGGCTGATACCGCAGAGGTATTTTCCCGCGCTGATTTATCCTCTCCGCACCCACTTAACGTTAAGAGAATGATCAAGGTCGATGTTGCAAGTAAAGTCAATTTCATTTTTTATCCCTATTATGATTTAAGTGTCATTTGCACGCCCAGCTAAAAAAAACTATAACAAGGCCTATATAAGAAGTCTCAGATAAAATATAGCAATGGACATCTTTTGACAGATAAGGCCCCAAATACCCCTATAAAGATTTCCCGAGCCCCTATAAAGGTTCCCCGAGATAGTCCTGTGGACAATCAAAAAGACCTGCTTAAGGGTGCCGCAGCCAATCTATTTGGTTTTATCATCAGGCTTGGCGCGCGGCTGCCTTTTTTATTGGTTGTTGCCCTGCTATACGGCATGGAAACATTTGGACAGTATCTTCTGGCCGTCACCATTGCCGAAACCTTAACCGCAATTATCCTGTTTGGCTTCAAAAGATCCATATTTCATTTTCTGTATCAGGATATACATCACGATGATATGAACGGCATGTTTAATACCATCAAGACAGCAATGATCCTTTGCCTCTTTTTGGCCAGCATTATCCTGATACCCGTTTATATATGGCAAGATTTACTCTTCCCCTTTTTCCCGGCGGGCATGGCTAAAGGGGTATTGATTTTATTACCCGCCGCCATACTCTATGCCCTTGCCGAAATTTTACTCACCGCCACGCGGGCCGCCCGCAAAATGCGTTATGAAGTAACAGCAAAAAGCATCATCGAGCCTTATGTTCTCCTGGGTTTTTCAGCAGGGCTGTATTTCTTACATTATGTGCAGCTCGGGCTCTTCATCGCTTATTGGATGATGAATATCAGCATATTTATATATGCCATTTACGCGTTTCACAAAACATATAATATGGCGCGCCATGACTGGGGCCGCATATCCGGTGACAAAGTAAAATCAATGATCGCTTTTTCTGCGCCCACAGCAGCCTATGATCTCATCAGTGTCATAATTTTACGCCTGGACATTTACATTTTAGCCGCCATTGTTTCACCTGGTGCGCTGGGCGTATATGGTATTGCCCTTCAGATCATGACAGTCGCCAAAAAAATTCGCCAAAGTTTCGACCCCATATTAGAGCCTGTGATCTCTCAGACATTAAAATACGCAAACCTTGGAAATGTGAATAAAGAGCTGGCGCGGGTCAGCTATTGGATATTGTCAATTCAGGCCTTGATTTTCACATTGCTTATTTTCTATAGCACGGGCCTATTGGCGTTATTTAATATCACCAGCGACACCGCTGGCCTGACACTACTCGCCCTCATCGGGGCCGTTATGATCCAGGGCAGCTTTGGACTTAGCGAACTTATTTTTATTTACAAAAAACCAGGCGTAAACCTGTGTTTATCCCTTGTTGTCCTGCTTCTCCACGCGGGCTTCTGTTACTTTCTATCCCTGAAATTTGGCATTTTGGGGGCCGCCATCAGCCTGATTGTTTCCTATAGCATTACTGAGGCTATGCGTCTGTTACTGACCAAATATTTCTTCGGAAGGATACCCTTAAATAAAAACATACTAAAACCCCTGCTCATGGCATCTGTCCTTTATGGCTATCTATTCCTGCTGTCCTCATTTTTAGAATTATATTCTGCAACCGGGCTTGTTTTAGGCATTATCGGCGGTGTCTTCATATATTTTCTAACCTTTTTAATCATTGCACAAAAAGAAGAAAGGGTTAATCTTATAAAAATAATACGTTTTAAACGATTATAATTAGGTGGATACAGAAGAATGATGGGCAATAATCAGCCAACAACAGCTGTCATCAGAGCCACAACGACCGGGGATTATATTATCTCCTCTATCACTATTCGTGACCGCCTTATCAAAAACTGCATATCCAATCATATAAAAAAAATCATTGTCATTGCCCCTGATGCGCAAAAAAAGCCGCCCTATATTGAGTATGCTAATGAAAACTCAGCCCATGTTGAATATATTGGCCTTCTGGAACAGGCAAATATCAATGCTGATGAAAAAGTCATTTATATACAGGATGGCTATTTAATGCGTATGTCTGTGTTAAATGATTTTATCGTCTCTGAAGTTAAAGTAATGAGATATACGGCAGGCGCGGATAATATTGTCTCAACAGATAGTTTCATCATACAATCAGAGACCAGCTATTCAACGGCTGAAATATTTGCCGTTAAGCCTTTTGACATATTAAAAATAAACCGGAATAATCTTCAGGCCGCCCGTTCAAGACTGTTTAAATGGCTGAACAAGCCATCAGACGGGTTTGTTTCACGAACCTTAAACAGACCCATATCCACATTTTTCAGCAAGATTTTTATTGAATATCCAATTCATCCGGTCTATTTCACCGGCTTTACCGGTCTACTTGCCATTATAATGACTTATGTTTTACTGACAGGGGGCGAGGAAGGCATTGTTTGGGGCTGCCTTTTATTTCACGCGGCCTCTGTCGCGGACGGCATTGATGGCGAGATTGCCCGCGCGAAATACCTTGCCAGCCTGAAGGGGGCGAAAATTGATACAACGATCGACATGATGACCAACATATTATTTATGGGCGGCATGAGCTATGCCTTATGGAACGCCTATGGCAATGAATATTTAATATTGGGCATTTATGTCGTCGTTCTGGCCCTCATGGGGATTACGCTAATGAGTACATTGCTTTATTTTGGCCCCGGCGGCGGGCGATTTGATGTTTTGTCCATTACAATCCGTCAGCGTTTTATACATAAGCCCTATCTGCTGAGCGTTTTTAATTTCTGCAATTATTTTCTGAAAAGGGATGCTTTCGCCTTTATCTTTGCTGTTTACAGCCTGCTCGGGCTGGGTAAATATATTCCAGAATTTCTGATATTCGGGTTGGTTATCTGGAACCTGGCTATTATCCTGAATGCCCCCTCTATTCTAAAAACAAAGCCAATCACCCCAAAAGCCTAAAACTTCTTCAGAGTGCCGCCGAATAGCTCTTCTGAAATCTTGTGATCCTTTTGGCATTAACCCCAAGATCACTTCTGCCGACGCGCGAAACGCTGCGTAAATCTATTTGGCTGCCCGTCTCTGTCTCTGTTACGACGAGGACAATATCATCGGCGAATTTAAACCAGAATGAATGGTCTGTGGCTTCAAAGCGTCCTGCCCCGGCATCAACGCCTGAAATAACCCACCCCAGACTAACAGCAACTTCCATCGCCCGAACAAAGGCCTTCTGTGGGTCTTCCGGGGTTATTATGGGCCTAATATGAGGATAAAATTCCTTTTGCAGAAGGGCGGGTTTTCCCTGATCATATTCAAGACTATTGGCCCCCTCTCCGCGCTTGCCAACAAGGGCGATGAATATAGGCGGGTCTACAAAATCAGTGGTAATATCATGAATTGGCGGGACACCGCTGCCATCTGACAGGCGTAAATACGCAACAGGTGCCGCAAGGATCAAGCCAATAGATAACGCCGTAATGACCTTACCTAAACCAACGCAGGTTCTTTTCACAGCCAACACAACCAGGGCAAGCAAGGATAGTCCCGATAGGGCAAGCCCGCCCAGAAATCCCCCTTTCATTGAAATGACAAATCCCTCCAATGGTGCCCAAAGTCCAAGATGCACACCTGGGCCCCCCGCAAAAACAACGACAAGCAGAAGAAGGGCCAAAAGCCATATAATTCGAATGCCCCACATAAGCTGCATACCAATGAAGGTCTTTTTTTGACCGATATCCATTATATTTTCCCTCTCTTTTTATCCCCCGTTCACTTCAGGCCACACTATAGGACGACATTATACGAAATGAGGCTGCAAATCTATGAATAACAAAATCAGCCCAGGGCCTGGCCCTAATTTGAGAAGATATTTATGGGCAATGCCCCGGACCATCCCATCCCATCCCATGCAGATTTGATCCGCGCAGCCGCCGCCTGCACAGTTGAAAAACAATATTCTTCAAGAGGTTAAATCAATTGTTCTTTCGTTTTCAGGAAACGAATATCAGGATTATCATCTTTGGCCTTATCCAGCCGCCAGGAATTTCGGGCAAGAAAAACCGGCGCACCGCCATGGTCTACTGCCATGTTCGCCTTATTGCTGTCGATAAAAGCTTTCAGCTTGAACTTGTCATCACATTCAACCCAGACTGCTGTATAAAGGGAGGTGCTTTCGAACCGGCAGGCCACGTCATATTCTGTACGAATACGGTCGCCCATGACTTCGAATTGCAGCATACCAACAACGCCGACATACCACTCAGAACCAATCGTTGGTTTAAACACGCGCGCGGCCCCTTCTTCGGCCAATTGCTGCAATGCGCGGCCCAGATGTTTGGCCTTCATAGGATCTTCGGGCCGGATTGTCTGAATATATTCCGGCGCAAAATTTGGAATACCTGTGAACCGCAATGCCTCCCCTTCGCTTAAACTATCACCAATACGTAAATTGCCGTGATTGGGAATGCCGAAAATATCGCCGGGCCAGGCTATTTCAGCCAACTCCCGATCCTGCGCCAGAAACATCACAGGATTATGCAGATTGACCATCTTGCCGTCTCGAACTTGTTTGAGTTTCATGCCGCGCTTGAATTTTCCCGATACCAGCCGAAAAAAAGCGATACGGTCCCGATGTTTCGGATCCATATTGGCTTGAATCTTAAAAATAAACCCGCTCACCTTGCTTTCATGGGGATCAACGGTGCGTGTTGTTGTTTTAAAGCTTCCCGGTATTGGCGCGCGGCTGCCCACGCCATCAAGCAGCTCCCGAACCCCAAAATTATTAATGGCGCTGCCAAAATAAACCAATGTCATGGTACCCTCAAGATAGGCTTCGCGATTAAACTTCGGACAAAGTTCCCGCACCATGGCCACTTCTTCGCGCAGTTGGGCCAGATGATCTTCGGACAACAGGTGGTCCAATTGCGGATCGTCCGTGCCCTGACAAACGATACCGGGATCAGGTCTGTCATTCTTGCTCTTTTCAATCAGCATCAGACGATCATTAATCAGGTCATAACATCCTTTAAAATCCCGCCCCATACCGATTGGCCATGTTGCCGGTGTCACATCAAGGGCCAATTCCTGTTCAATCACATCCAGAAGCGCAAACGGATCCATAGCCTCTCGATCCATTTTATTGATAAAGGTGGTGACCGGCATATCGCGCAGGCGGCAAACCTCAAATAATTTTCGGGTCTGCCCCTCAATACCCTTGGCCCCATCCAATACCATAACGGCACTATCCACAGCGGTCAGAACACGGTAGGTATCTTCGGAGAAATCCTCATGCCCCGGCGTATCAAGAAGATTAAACATCCGTCCGTCATATTCAAAAGACATGACGGAAGAGGCCACGGAAATACCCCGTTCCTGTTCAACCTTCATCCAGTCGGATCGCGCCCGCCGCCGCGCGCCGCGCGCCTTCACTTCACCCGCCATCTGAATGGCGCCGCCAAATAACAACAGTTTTTCAGTCAGTGTGGTTTTTCCCGCATCGGGATGTGCAATGATGGCAAATGTCCGGCGTCTATCGACTTCGGTTTGTAAACTGCTCATAAATCAAGGCCATTTTATCTATTAAATTATACTTTGGTCAGAGACAAAAAAGAAGGATCAGATGCCAAAAGGAATAAACTATGCCTGAAGGTATAACCAACAAAAATGAAGAATGACCTGTGCAGCCCGCGGCAGTTTCTACCTTACAGGTGTTGCTGAAATACGGCCCCGGTTTGTGCGACGGTCACGGCGCGGTTGTTGCACTTGATATGCCTGTCCGCAATGTTCCGGACAATAGGGAAATGTTTTTGCAGATGATTTACCACAAAAATGAAAGTCAACCTCACCCGGATGACCAATGGGCCATTTGCACATTCTTTCGGTTAATTCCAAAAGAGACACTTTACCGCTTAATGGCTTAGTCTTTATCGGCGCCGTTTTTTTCTCAGCCGTCTTTACCATTTTCTTTTTTGGATCGGATTTAACCGGCGACGGACGCGAAGCAAGATTCATCCTGTGCGCCTTACCGATAACAGCATTACGCGTTACCCCCTCGGCAAGGGCTGCGGCGATTTGGCTCGCGCTAAGACCTTTATCCCAAAGTTCCCGTAATTTTTCTACGCGCTCGTCTGTCCATGCCATGATGAGAAATCCTTTACTTAGTCCTTTATTTTCTGCGATATTAGCGCATTAGGAAGACCGTTGTCTATGCTTCTCTGCAAGAAAGGTCAAGGGCCGAGTGCTTGCGGTGGCAGCTTTTGTACGTTAAAAAACAAAATGATATGTAATTTTTTAGATTATGCGGGAAAAAAGCATGAAAATTAACGAAACCATAGGGCAAAATTTATCGCCATACGGCGAAAAAAGAATCGGTTCCATTAACTGGCTCGGTGTTTGGACATTATATAAAAAAGAAGTTCATCGCTTTTGTAAAGTATTCGGCCAAACTGTGCTGTCTCCTGTTATCACCACTGTTCTTTTTATGACGATTTTTACGGTCGCCCTGGGGGGAAGCAGGCGGTATACTGGTGATATTTCATTTGAACTGTTTCTGGCACCCGGTCTCATTATGATGGCTGTTTTGCAAAATGCTTTTGCCAATACAATTTCAAGTCTGATGACCGCCAAGATGCAGGGTAATATTGTTGATCTTTTGCTCGCCCCGATTGGGCCTGGCGAAATGACACTGGCTTTTACCATGGCAGCGGCCACCCGGGCGGCCCTCGTTAGTGTTTTTGTAACATCGGCCATGTTTCTTTTCGTGGACTTAAAGATTTCCCATATCTGGGCCTTATTTTACTACGCCATCTCTGCAGCGATTATGCTGGCCCTGCTTGGTATTATCGCCGGTATCTGGGCAGAAAAATGGGAACAAAGTTCCAGCATCACCAATTTCGTCATTGTCCCGCTGTCTTTCCTTTCAGGTACTTTTTATTCCATTGATCGCCTGCCGGGAATTTGGCATGATATCAGCCAGCTCAATCCTTTTTTCTATCTCATTGACGGTTTCCGTTATGGTATTATTAACCATGCAGATGGCAACCTGTTGATCGGCGTTATATATATTGCCATTTTAAATGGCATATTGGGCTTTGTTTGTTATCGAATGTTCAGTTCAGGATATAAATTGCGCTCTTGATGAAAAATACGAATAACCAGAGAATAGACCAGAGAATAGACCAGAGAATAGATATGAAAAACAGCCGTAACGACAAGCAGGAAGAAACCATAATACCTCCCGTCCTGCCAACTTATGCCAGACTGAACATCGCGATTGATCACGGTGCGGGCGTGTATGCTTATGATCAGAATGGCAAGGAATATTTGGATTTTGGCTGTGGTATCGGCGTCAATAGTTTAGGTTTCTGTCATCCCGAACTGGTCGAAACCATAACAGAACAAGCCAAAAAGATCTGGCATACCTCCAATTTATACCGCATTCCGGGACAGGAGGAATTGGCAAAAAAATTATCGGAAAATAGTTTTGCCGACACGATGTTTTTTACAAATTCCGGGGCCGAGGCCGTTGAGTGCGCCATAAAAATGGCCCGTAAATACCATTATGAAAATAATGCCCCGGAACGCTATCGTATCATCACTTTCGAAGGATGTTTCCACGGACGGACCCTTGCCACCATTGCAGCTGCCGGTCAAGATAAACTCATCAAGGGCTTTGGCCCCATGTTGGACGGTTTTGATCATGTGCCATTCTATCGGGACATGGCCAAGGTCGAAACGGCCATCACCCATGAAACCGCCGCTATTATGATTGAACCCGTACTCGGCGAAGGCGGCATAAAGCCGGTATCCAGTGATAATATGCAAATCCTGCGGGAAATATGTGACAGGCACGGCATCTTGCTGATTTTTGATGAAGTACAATGTGGTATGGGCCGGACCGAGAAATTATTTGCCTATCAACATAGTAGCATTAGTCCTGACATTCTCTGTTCGGCAAAGGCTATTGGCGCAGGTTTCCCCTTGGGGGCCTGCCTTGCCACTGAAAAAGTGGGCCGCGCAATGACCACAGGCAGTCACGGGTCAACTTTTGGCGGCAATCCAATGGCAATGGCCATTGGCAACAAGGTATTGGATATCATACTGGCGGATGGATTCTTGGAGCATGTGGAAAAAATGTCCTATGATCTTAGAAAAGGCCTGATGAATCTGCGCAAGAAATACCCGGCAATCATTGAACTGGTGCGCGGTATCGGCCTTATGCTGGGTTTAAGAGTTACCATTGAACCGTCTGTTTTTGTGGCCAAAGCCATACAACATGGGTTATTAGTCGTGGGCGCTTCGGACAATATTATTCGCCTTCTGCCGCCGCTGATTATCGAAAAAGAACATGTCGACGAAGCCCTTGAAAAATTGAGCCAAATATGTAGAGAACTAGAGCAGGAATTACCTGAACAACAGAATGATGAAGCCTGATTTACCTCTATTTAACCTGATAACCCCAAGACCTAAAATACGAATAAAAGAGCCAGATATGAATAAGATGACCTTAAAAGAGCCTTCCCGGCATTTTCTTGACCTGGCAAGCCTCACCATGACGGATGCCCGCGCGATCATTGAAAAAGCCAAGGCTCTCAAAGTCACCGCAACAGAGAAAGGCCACGGGAAAGGTTTCGTCCACCCCGCCCGTCCTTTGGCCGATAAAAGCCTGGCGATGGTTTTTGAGAAACCATCGACACGAACCAGAGTTTCCTTTGAGATGGCCATGCATCAGCTGGGCGGAACATCCATCGTGTTGCAAGGCAGTGACATGCAGCTTGGACGGGGCGAAACCGTATCCGACACAGCTCAGGTCCTGTCCGGTTTCGTCGATGCGGTTATGCTCAGAGCCGATGATCATGACTCCCTGCTGGAAATGGCGCGCCATGCCACAGTACCTGTTATTAACGCCTTGACTAATTTCTCACATCCTTGCCAAGTCATGGCGGATGTTTTAACCTTCGAGGAGCATCGCGGCAATATCAAAGGTAAAAAAATCGCCTGGTCCGGTGATGGCAACAATGTCGCTGTCTCCTGGATTCACGCGGCAGTATTATTTGATTGCGAACTGGTTCTGGCTTGCCCGAAAGAATTCTGCCCGCCGGCCCAGGTCCTGCAATGGGCAGCGGAAAATGGCGGCAAAGTCACCCTGACCCATGACCCTGCCATTGCCGCCGATAGTGCCGACTGCATCATCACGGACACCTGGATCTCTATGGGTGATACGGATACGGCGGCACGTATTGATATTCTGTCCCCCTATCAGGTTAATCGTCAGCTCATCCGCCTGGCAAATGAAGACTGCCTGTTCATGCATTGTCTGCCCGCCCACCGGGGCGAAGAAGTGACAGGCGAAGTGATAGACGGGCCCCAATCGGTCATCTGGGACGAAGCCGAAAATCGCCTCCATATCCAAAAAAGTATACTCATGTGGTGCTTTGGAGAATAAATATGGTCCCTCTTTTTAAGGATAATCGTCATTTTAATGATAGCTGCCATTTTAATGATAGCTGTCTGGCCTTTCAGATCGAAGCGCAGGACATCAAAGGCCGTATTATCCGATTAGACAAACCGCTGAATGATGTGTTGAGCAAAGATATCCATCCCGATAATATCAAGCGTGAACTGGGGAAAGTCATGGTGCTTACGGCCATGCTGGGCAGCATGATGAAATATGACGGTATCTTCACCCTGCAAATCAAAAGTGATGGCGCCATAAAATCAATAATTAGTGACTTTGCCACAGATGGCAATGGATCAGGTGTGGTTCGTGGTTATACTTGCCTTGCTGACCATATTGCTCCTGATGTGCCTATTCTGGGTAATGGCCAGCTTATGATCACCATGGATCAAGGGCAATATATGGATCGCTATCAAGGCATCGTGGAATTGCAAAATGGCAACCTGAAAAATTCCGCTGAAGAATATTTTCTAACCTCGGAACAATTACCAACCCATCTTATGATAAGTTGTGAAAAAGATTCACATGGCCACTGGTCCGCCGCGGCCATCATGATTCAGCATCTGGCCCAAAATACACAGAGTGGAACAGAAAACGCTCATGATGATGACAAACAGAAAGATGACTGGAACACCGCAACTATTCTGCTTTCGAGCGTGAAATCGGGAGAACTTCTGGACAGCAAACTGTCATTGCAGGACCTGCTCATGAGGCTCTTTCATGAAAGCGGCGTTCGCCTATTCACGGCCACCAAGATAATGTCCGGTTGCCGGTGTTCCGAGGAAAAACTGCGCGATGTTCTGGCCAGTTTCAACACTGATGAACTCCGAAATATTGCCAAAGATGGTGTGATCACCATGACCTGCGAATTTTGCAAAACAGATCATACATTCGCGTTAAAAAATCTGATCAACTGATTATCATTCCAGCCATCTTACATATCCATCTGATGTTGCCCGCGACTTGGGCCGCATTTGCTTTTTTGGGTGACCCAGATACATTAATCCAACCAATTCTGCGCCTTCTTCAAAGCCCAGGGCCGCAGCCGTATCAGGCTCATACATAAAGCTACCTGTTCGCCAAAAAGCGCTTAGTCCCAATTCTGGCGCGGCCAATAAAATATTCTGGCAAGCGGCAATGGCAGAGGCCACATTCTCAATCATCATAGCTTTCTTGTCATCCGGCCTTGCCGCCGCCACCGCAATAATGACGGGAGAGCGAAAGGGTTTTTTACGCAATTTATCACGTAGCGCAATATTTTTCGGCTCTTCTGGGTCGGACATATTCTTTTCCAGGTGATTGACCATAATATCACTTAAGAAGTGCCGCCCCTCGCCCCGAATGACCAAGAAACGCCACGGGTTTGTATTATGGTGAACCGGCGTGCAAACGGCCGCGTCCAATATCTGCTTGATTTGCGCCGGTGCCACTGCCGCATCCGTCATTATGGAATTGCTGTTTCTTGTTTTTATGGCTTCAATGATAGACATTATTTCGATCCTGATTTTTTAATGACACTTAGCAACCGGCCCAGGAATTCATCACATGAATCAAGTTCCGATTGCGCTATATATTCGTCTGGTTTATGGGCCTGAAGGATGCTGCCTGGGCCGCAGACCACGGTGGGCACACCGCCGGTGGCCTGGAATATTCCGGCTTCCGTGCCATATGATACCACATGCACATCATTCTGATTGGCAAGGGCCAGCACCAACGTTTCTGCCGTTGATCCACTTTCGGGAAGTAATGATGGTACATGCGATAAGATATCCGTTTCAACCCTTGCTGATTTTTTATCACGCCGTTCCATATCGGGCAGAATATAATCCTTCACATAGACCTGAAACCGTTCCAATACCTCATCCTGCACATCATCCCTGTCTGGAATCGGTCTGAAGTCCCACTCAAATTCACAATATTCCGGCGTGATATTTGCCGCTGTTCCGCCCTTGATCCGGCCCACATGAATGGTGGTATAGGGCGGATCAAACCCCTCATTCACAGGCAAACGGCTTTTCATTTCTTCAGCCAGCTCATCCAGATAATTTATCATTTTTGAAGCATAGGTCACCGTATTCAGGCCCAGATCCGTACTCGAATGAGCCGCAAGTCCATAAACACGGGTCAATAAATGGAAAATACCTTTATGAGAATTCACCACCTTCATATTGGTTGGCTCACCAACGATGCAGGCTCTGGGCTTTACCTTCATGGCACGCACATGTTCCACAAGGCTCATAACACCCGTGCAGCCAATTTCTTCATCATAAGACAGCGCAATATGCACAGGTTCTTTCAAGTCCGCGGCCACAAATTTTGACACCTTTGCCAGGACACAGGCAATAAAGCCCTTCATATCACAGGTTCCCCGGCCATAAAGCCGACCATCTTTGGCGTACATATCAAAGGGATCAGAGGACCAATTCTGCGCGGTCACCGGCACCACGTCCGTATGGCCGGACAACATAATTCCCGGAATATCTTTTGGCCCAATTGAGACAAGCAAATTCGCCTTGGTCTTGTCCTCGTTATAAAATACTTGTGAGGATACCCCAAAACCCTGCAAATATTCCGTCACAAATTCGATCAATTCGAGATTTGTTTTCCAGCTCGTCGTATCAAAAGAGATGAGCTTTGACAGCATTTCATTAGCGGAATATTCTCTCATCAACAACCCTATATAATTTATTGGATATTTCACTCAGTATGTGAGAATATTTATAGAGAAAATAAAGTTAAAAGGAAACGGGGAAATATCATTGCAAAAACTTACCCAATCCCCACAAAACCAAAATCAATTGATCCTGACCCCCATTCATTCAGACTTGTAAAAAGTAAGCTAGGAGACCATCAAGAAAGAAAAAACAGATATTGTGTCCCCCGATTTTGAAAGCCCGAAGCCGATTTTGCATTTCTACTAGCTTCAGGATTTCATAATGTTTTTTCGGCAGCTAAAACCAACTAACTAATCTTTAAGATCAAAAGAAATCTAGGAAATTTTGATTTCGGTCAATATCTAAAAATCAAACCCAATATATTATAGAGTTTCATTGAACATCGTTAAATATCGAGAAAGGATCTTCTAGTGGCTCGAACTATTTTTACATTGTTTTTTTTCATGACTCTCGTATTTGAACCGGCGTCAATTTTCGCTCAGGAAAACTTATCTGGAAGTAATGAAGTGGTGAATGATACTTATATTAGTGGCTCAAATGTAAAGCAATCTATGCATTCACCTCGTGATCTCTTTGCTTCGGGTTTTTCAGTTATTGTGGACGGTAAGGTTACTGAAGATGCTCATATAGCAGGTTTCGACGTTGAAGTGGAACGAAGTATCGGAAAAAATCTTTATGTTGCAGGAGCAAGAGTTTCTATTGAAGGAGCGGTAGGCGAGGATCTAACAGCAGCAGGTTATAAAGTACGTCTCAAACACGAGGCCTTGGTAGGGGGAAACACTCGCATAGCCGCAGGAAACTTGATAATTGATGCGCCTTTGTCTGGTAACCTCATAGTTGCCAGCAGCGATGTTGCTTTGAACGCGACTATAGCAGGTGATGTTAAAATTACCGCGTCGCGTATTAGTTTTGGAGAAAATGCGAAAATACGGGGATATCTTACCTATTCTGCGCCAGAGAAAATTGAAATTCCTGCCTCCGTCGTTGATAAGGACCGTGTTGAATTCAAACCGCTGTCGAGTTCCACCTTGTTAGATGACCTGATTGAGCAAGCAGATCAAACAGAATCTTTCTTATGGATATCGCTCGCTGGTTTGGTGGCGATGTTCGTAATTTCATTTTTATTTTTCATTCTGGTCTCAGCCGCTTTCTTGTCCTTTAAACCGGCACTAGTCGAAAGACTGAGAAACGATATTAACGGTGGATTGGGCAGTTCTCTATTGGCTGGTATTATAGGGTTGTCCATCCTTCTCGGCCTAATTCCTGTTGCCATGATGACAATAGTGGGGCTACTACTGATACCAATTATTTTGATTGTAGGTATTGGTTTTTGGATATTAGGGTATTTGCTTGGTACTTATGCCGTTTTTTGGCGTATTGCGAATTCTATCGGTGTTCGTTCGGATTCCGTACCGGCTAAGTTAATGATTGTTGCTGTTGGTATTGTTTCTCTCGCTTTGGTTAAATTTATTCCCCTTATAGGATGGCTCGTGAACCTCATCGTGCTACTTCTGGGGCTTGGCGCAATCAATAAGTTGCTTATGCGCAAGGTTGCCAATTAACACAAGATACGCCGCTCATCGCGGGTGGATCGATAACGTGGGTAGAGCTTTATCAGGAAGACGCAAATTAACCCGTCTCGGGTTGAAGCGACCGTACAGGAAAATACGAAAATATGGCACAACCAAGGCTGTGATCAGCGAATTATTTCGTCAAGCGGACGGCATTCCATCGCTTCGCAGGCTAGCCTGAGGAACGCTGCAAACATTGGCGGATCTTGGACAGCATCAGCCCAATTGGCGTTAGTCCCGGTTATATTGATGCTGAAGAAGCCCACAACTTGATTAAAAAACTGGATAATCAATTTTCCTTACTGGCGCTTCAACGTCAGCTATTGATTGGCATCATTGAACAAGACACCAGACAGAAGGCCAATAAAGAATTAAGGTCAGTGAAGAATAAGGTTTTATGCCCGCCAGAATTGGGGCGAGAAAAGAATAAGAACAGCAAAAAGCTCAAGCCGCCCCATAAGCATACCCATACTTAAAAACCATTTTGCGGCATCAGGAAGCGGCTGAAACGTCCCCGTCGGGCCGATGATGGGGCCAAGCGCCGGTCCAACGTTGGCTATGGCCGTGCCCGCACCGGAAACGGCCGTGATAAAATCAAGTCCCGTCAGAGAAAGTCCCAGGGTTAAAATCAAAAAACACACCAAAAACAAGAAGAGATAACTTATCACCGAGCCCATGACATCATCCCTGATCGGCACATCATTATAGCGGGGAATAAAAATGCCGCTGGGCTGCAAAATATGTTTCAAATGTGCCGCCACCATACTGACCAGAATTTGAAGACGGAATATTTTAACGCCGCAAGATGTTGAGCCTGCACAACCGCCAATGAACATGATAAAAAAGAAAAACACAACCGCCAACGTCCCCCAGGTGGTATAATCCGCAGTGGTAAAGCCCGTACCCGTAAGGATCGAAACGACATTAAAAATGGTGTAACGTAAAACCTCTAATATGCTCTGATCATTACCGCTCCACCGCCATAGACTTAGCAGGGCAATTAATACCACCAACAATGTCAGAAACCACCTGACCTGAGAATCCCGCCATAAAACAAGACTGTGGCCCTGTACCATTTTCAGATACAGAATGAAAGGCATGCTGCCAATGATCATGAATAAGACAATGATATAATCAATTAACGCACTGTCAAAATGGGCAATTGATCCATCAGTGGTCGAAAAACCCCCTGTTGCGATCGTGGTAAAGGAATGACTTATCGCCTCAAAAACACTCATACCTGCCGCCCACAGAGCCACGCCGCAAATTATCGTCAGCCCCACATAAATTAAAGATATGGCAATGCCGAGCTGCGCCGCGCGCGGCAATACTTTCTCGGAAGTTTCAAAGGCACCAATCTTAAACAACTGCATCCCGCCAACCCTCAGGAACGGCAGAATAATCACCGCCATGATAATGATACCAACGCCGCCAAACCATTGCAGCAGGGCACGCCAGAGCAGAATTCCGGGCGGCGCACCATCAAGACCGGTAATCACTGTTGATCCCGTTGTGGACAAACCTGACATGGCTTCAAAAAACGCATCGGTATAGCTTAAAGAAAGATCGGAGAAAACAAACGGCAACGCCCCGAAAGTCGGAATGACCACCCAGGTGGAAACCGTCAGAATAAAGGCCTGCTGAACGGACAATTCCTCATCTTGACCCCGGCTGGTCAAAAACAACATACCGCCAATGAACATGACCAGACCGGAACATATGGCAAAGACCTGCCAGTCAGGATTATCTACCGCCGCATCCACCAATGCCGGGAATAACATTCCGATCCCCAAAATGAGCAGGAACAGTCCGTTAATCAGAAATATAGGCCGAAGATCAACCAAACCGCTATCCGTCCCCTTCGTATCTATTGTTACTTTTCTCGTATATTACTATCAAGTATGAGACTCAAACGTCCCTACAACCGCAAGAAACTCCCGGCGGGTTTTCTCGTCAGTTCGAAAAGTCCCCGCCATTCGACTGGTCACCATTGACACGCCGTGCGCATGTACGCCCCGCGTCGACATACATTCATGGGTCGCCTGAATGATGACACCAACACCCAGAGGTTCCAAAACTTCCTGAATACAATCCGCAATCTGGGCCGTCATTTTTTCCTGAACCTGGAGCCGCTTGGCATAGGTTTCCACAACACGCGCCAGTTTACTGATACCAACCACTTTATTATTGGGCAAATATCCCACATGAGCCCGGCCAATGATTGGTGCCATGTGATGTTCACAGTGGGATTCAAAAGGAATATCCCTCAGAACAACCATCTCGTCATAGCCACAAATTTCTTCAAAAGTCCGTGACAATATTTGTCTGGGGTCTTCGTCATAGCCCCGAAAAAATTCCTGATAAGCCTTCGCCACCCGCTTTGGTGTATCTAAAAGACCTTCGCGGTTCGGATCATCACCCGCCCAGCGTAAAAGCGTTCTGACGGCGGCCTCTGCCTCTGCCTGTGATGGTTTGGCCTGTGATGGCTTGGCCTGTGATGGCTTGGATGGCTTTCCGCCACCCCGAATATTGGTTTTCTCTGTCAAAAGACGTTCCCTGTTAACTTAGTTTAAAGTATGAGATCCATAAGGACTGTCCAACGAGAAAGCCGGAATTTCCACATCAAATGAACTGCCGTCATTTTTATACATTTTATATTGCCCCACCATAAAACCCGACGGTGTATTAAGCGGCGCACCACTGGTATATTCAAATATATACCCCGGTTCAATCATTGGCTGCTCGCCGACGACACCCTCCCCCTGCACTTCTTCGGTCCGGCCCATGGAATCCGTTATACGCCAGGATCTGCTTTTCAATTGCAGCGACTCTTTGCTTAAATTTTCGATCTTCACCTGGTAAGCCCAGAAAAACCGGCTTGCCTCAGGGTCTGATTCATCCTCCAGATAATAGGCCTGCACGGAAACCCTGACATCATGAGTCGTCGCCTCATAAGGATCATCACTCATTTTCATGAAATCAACTTTATCATTATGCATTACGTCTTACTCTATTTCCCGTTTCTATTTTCCGATTTGGGCCATATGAACAGCCTTGTGTAAGTCCTCTATCAAATCATCCGGATGCTCAAGACCAACCGACAACCTGAGCAAACCTTCTGTGATACCAATTTCCAGCCTCGCATCCTCTGCCACGCTTGCATGAGTTGTACTGGCCGGATGGGTCATCAGACTTTTCGCATCACCAATGTTATTGGAAATATCAATGATTTCCAAGGCATTAAGAAATTTAAATGCCTGATCACGCCCGCCCGGTACCTGCAGGGCCAGAATACTGCCGCCCATAGACATTTGTTTCATGGCAAGATCATGCTGGGCAAAATCTGAGCGACCCGGATATTTTACAAAATCAAAGCCCTTAATGTCAGCCAGGGCATCAGCAACTTTTGCCGCATTTTGGCACATTCTCTCGACACGCAGGTCAAGGGTCTCTAGCCCTTTCAGCATGACCCACGCATTAAAAGGGCTGATATTTGGGCCCGTATTACGCAGGAATGGCAAAATGGTTTCATCCATAAGCGCGTCACTGCTGAGGATACAGCCGCCAAGGCATCGCCCTTGTCCATCAATATGCTTGGTTGCGGAATAGATCACCACATCCGCGCCCATTGCCAATGGCTTTTGCAGCACCGGCGTCGCAAAAACATTATCCACCACCACAAGCGCATTATTTTCATGAGCCAGCGCCGCAACAAGTTTAATATCCACCACATCAAGCGTTGGATTCGCGGGTGTTTCCAGAAAAACAGCAACGGTATTCGGCCGAAAGGCCGCCTGCCATGCTTCCTTATCCGAACCATCCACAAGCGTAAAATCAACGCCAAACTTTGGCAGTAAAGTTTCAATAACATACCGGCATGATCCGAATAAAGCGCGGCTTGATATCACATGATCCCCCGCCTTTACCACGGACAACATAGCCGCCGTCACCGCCGCCATACCCGTTGCCGTTGACCGCGCGGCTTCAGCGCCTTCGATCAGGGCCATTCTGTCTTCGAACATGGCCGCTGTGGGATTACGCAGCCGGGAATAAGTATAGCCCTCCTGATCCCCAGCGAAGCGTGCCGCCGCATCTTCAGCACAGTCATAAGCATAGCCGGATGTCATGAAAATGGCCTCAGATGTCTCACCCATTTCACTACGCCAGGTCCCGCCTCTGACCAATTGAGTCTGAAGCCGCCACTTAGACGTCACATCGTGATTTTGTCCCGTATTCTTTTTCATGTGCTTAATTCATACCTTCACTTACGTATTTCTTTCTAACTTCAGTATCGGGTATATTCTGCAACGTCAAGGAAAGCCCCGCAAAAATTTGTAAAAATAATATCTCCTGTTAATATAAGATAAGCATTCTTCATGTTAAATGCGAAGTTAAGAAAATGGCTAAAAATAAAATTGAGAAAAATATGATACCAGTTATTCTTTCCGGCGGTTCGGGTTCCAGGCTTTGGCCGCTGTCACGGTCCATGTATCCAAAACAGTTTTTAGCAATGAACAGCGATTATTCCATGTTTCAGGAAACATTGCGCCGCCTGGATGGTTTGAACCACAAGGCTCCGATTGTAATTTGCAACGCAGATCACCGGTTTCTTGCAGCAGAAAAACTGCGCGAGCTTGGCACTATCCCCCAATCAATCATATTAGAACCCATGGGCCGAAATACGGCGCCCGCCATTGCTGTGGCTGCCCTTGCCGCCTTGGAAACATCAGATGATCCCATATTGTTAATCCTGCCAGCGGACCACACTATTAAAGATACCAACCATTTCCATAGCGCCATCAAGAAGGCCGAAAGCCTGGCCCGGGACGGCGCATTAGTCACTTTTGGTATCGTCCCCCATCAGCCCCATACCGGATATGGTTATATCAAACGCAGCGCGGATGAAACAAACGGCGGTTATAATGTCGCGGAATTTGTTGAGAAGCCGGATCAAAATACCGCCGCCAAATTCTTAAAAAGCGGGGATTATCTGTGGAATAGCGGCATGTTCATGTTTCGGGCCAGTCGTTTTCTGGCCGAATTGGAGAAATTCACACCCGACGTCTTGCGCTATGCCAAACTCGCCTTTGAGGCCGCCGCCGAAGATTTTGACTTCCTGCGCCTTGATGCCGAAAAATTCGCCAAATGCCCCAGCATTTCCATTGACTATGCCGTGATGGAACATACCAGCGACGCACGTGTCATTCCCCTTGATGCCGGCTGGAGCGATATTGGCTCATGGTCGTCCTTGTGGGATGTATGCACCAAGGATGATAATGGCAATAGCCTGACCGGTGATACCATCGCCGAAGATACCCGCAACTGTTATGTCATGTCCGAGAATAAGCTGGTAGCCACAGTCGGTGTCGATAACCTCATCATTGTGGACACCAAGGATGCCGTTTTGGTGGCCCATAAGGATAAATCAGAGGATGTGAAAAATATTGTCAATAAACTTAAAAGCCTGAACCGCCCCGAAACTGCACTCCACCGCGAAGTTTACCGTCCGTGGGGAAAATATGACAGCATCGGTAATGGTGACCGTGATCAGGTCAAGCGCATCACCGTTAACCCCGGCGCTAAATTATCCAAACAAATGCACCACCACCGCGCGGAACATTGGATCGTCGTCAAGGGCAGCGCAAGGGTCACCAGAGGCGAAGAGACATTCATGGTCAATGAAAATGAATCCACCTTCATCCCCATTGGCACCATCCACGCGCTGGAAAACCCCGGCGTTATCCCGCTGGAAATGATCGAAGTACAATCAGGCAGCTACCTCGGCGAAGATGATATTGTCAGGTTCGAAGATAAATACGGACGGGTTTAGGATAAGCCTCTCACCAGACAATCCTGAGAGCCTGAGAGCCTGAGAGCCTGAGAGCCTGAGAGCCTGAGAGCCTGAGAGCCTGAGAGCCTGAGAGCCTGAGAGCCTGAGAGCCTGAGAGCCTGAGAGCCTGGGAAATTGGGAAACTGGGAAACTGGGAAACTATAACCAATCAATTCACCGATTACAGGAGACCACGGACCTGCGGCAATGACAATATCATCCGCGAACAAAGGACTGCCATTCTTGCCTGATCGTTTCCATCCACCATTACGGGCTGGTGATAGATCTGTAATTTCACTTTGATGAAATATTTCCCCATATTTTTCGTATAAATCAAAATATGCTGACAGTTTTTCAGGGTGCTTTACACTATTGTCGATTTTGGGTTTTTTATCGGATGTGTTTTCTTTGGCGATAGCTTAGGGCTTCAGAGACATGAATTTTGCTGATATTATCACAGCCATCCAGATCGGCCAATGTGCGCGCCACGCGCAAAATGCGGTGATAGCCGCGCGCGGTCAGGCGCATGACATCGATAGCCTCTGCAAGGATTTTCTTGCCGGCCTTATCTAATATGGCCACTTGTTCCAAGGCCTCCCCATCGACCTCTGCATTACAGCGTATATTTTGAAGCCCCATTGCCCTGTAACGTTCAATTTGAAGCTGGCGGGCGGCCATTACCCTTGCCGCCACATCTTTACTGCTTTCTGAGGGCGTAGGCAAAGTCAAATCTGCAGCACTGACCGCGGGAACCTCGATATGAATATCAAACCGGTCCATCATCGGGCCTGAAATTTTTGACTGATAATCCACCGCACATTTCGGCGCGCGGCTACAAGCCTGCGCCGGATCATCAAGATAGCCGCAGCGACAGGGATTCATCGCCGCCACAAGCTGAAAACGGGCCGGATAGGTCACATGACGGTTGGCGCGAGCCACCACCGCCTCTCCGGTTTCGATGGGCTGGCGCAAACTGTCCAGAGCGGGACGGTTAAATTCTGGCAATTCATCAAGAAATAACACCCCCCGATGAGCCAGAGAAATCTCCCCGGGTTTTGCCTTCAGGCCACCGCCAACAAGAGCCGCCATGGAAGCCGAATGGTGAGGGTTTCGAAACGGCCGCACGCGGGTAATCTTCCCCTCAGTCAAGAGCCCTGATATGGACGCAATCATACTAACCTCCAACATCTCTTCCGGTGTCATCGGCGGTAAAATGCCCGGTAATCTTGCGGCCAACATGGACTTGCCAGATCCCGGCGGCCCGACCATACATAAATTATGACCCCCCGCCGCAACAATTTCCAACGCACGTTTAGCGGTCTCCTGTCCCTTAATATCCCGAAGATCAGGCCTGTCAAATTCATCCATCGCTATTTGCGTTTTGGGCGGATAAAAAAGCTGGTTGCCCTTCAGGTGATTAATCAGGCTCAGCAAATTATCGGCGGCGATAATTTCCACTTCCCCCGCCCAGGCTGCTTCACCGCCGGAAGAGGCCGCGCAAATCAGACCGCAGTCCATCTCTATGGCCTTTAACGCAGCAGGCAATACGCCGGGCACAGGCTGAATGCCCCCATCAAGACCAAGTTCCCCCAAAACAATGTAAGATTCCACCGTATCACTGGCCACAGCCTCCATCGCCACTAAAACACCGAGGGCAATGGCAAGGTCATAATGGCTACCTTCTTTCGGCAAGTCAGCCGGTGCCAGATTTACGGTAATTCTTTTAGGGGGAAGCGCAAGGCCAATGGCCCCAAGGGCTGCCCTCACCCGCTCCCGGGATTCAGCCACAGCCTTGTCCGGCAATCCAACGATGGTAAAAGAAGGCAAGCCAGAAGCCACCTGAACCTGGACATCAACAGGACGAGCCTCTATCCCCATAAAAGCAACTGTCCCGATATGTGCTACCATCCCCCATCCTTCACTGAAATTATATGACAAGATCACAACCTAACAGCAAAAAGCCATAGAGAAAAGATAAGATTCCAAATTCAGGTCAGGATAAAGGGAATAGAGGCTGAATAATCAAACAATATCACCCCGACGTTTGAATGTTCTTTTGCAAGCCTCAATGAAAATATGTTATCCAAATATTCTCCACACCCATCCATTGATATGAATCCCTACACAATTGAACACTATGCCGCTTGCTCTCTCAACATCTTCAATTCTTTTTCTATTTCCGGAGGCAAACAATCTACTGCTGGCAGAATATCAGGCCTCGTATCAGCAAATAGCTTTGAAGGACAATTGTTTTCATATCCACCAAGATTTGGTTTATGAATACGGTACCCTATGAGCTCTTGTATTGCTTTTGGAAACTTTGAGGCAACTTCAGGTGGATAAGTAAGGAACTGATTTTCATACTGTTTTAACCAGCCAAGTGAGTAACTGAAGATAATACCCGTTCGATGTTGAAGAAAGGTGTTCGCCCCACCGCAGTGTGTCACAGACCCCAAAAACACGAGCGCAGAACCTTTAGGCATTTCTGCAATTACAGATTCGTCTAGATCCATTTCGCGTGATAGTGATGAATAATGACTCCTTGGCCAAACTCTTGTCGCTCCATTCGCATCTGTAAAGTCATCAATCGCCCACATCACATTGATCAGATATTCGCAATTTTTAGTGCAGGGCCACATTTCCTCATCTCTATGAGGAGGTTGCCGCGTAGACCCAGGATGGATACGAACAGCTTGACCAAGATTTAACTGATACCAATCACAGTTAGGGCCGAGTATTACGTCTGCAATAGTCGCTATTTCAGAATTAAGGGCAAGGTCTTGTGAGGAAGGCGCTTTCGTAAATAATGAGCCGTACCGCGTCGTATCCCAACCATAAAAATCACCTTGGCAATTAGGTGTCTTGTCAAACCAATAATCTAGCTCCTCACTAACTTTATTCGTTAGTTTTTCGTCAATAAGATTTTCAATTATTACGAAACCCTGTGCCCTCAGCCTGTCTATATATTTATTGTTTGAAGGGTTATTCTGGTTTGAGTTGTTAAATAAATTGGATCTATTTTATGGTAATTTTGTTCGCTAAAATAAAGCGGCCACTCTGCAGGGTAATTGCTAAGAACGATCGCATGTTTTGGAGGGTTTAACGGATCAACGTTAGAAATACAGGCATAGTATGTACATCCAAGTTTTTTGATAACAGCCTCAAATGCCTTCGACAACTCAATAATATTGTTACTGTTCTTGGCTTCCTCAATAAATTCTTGTGCCAATCTAAAATAGCGTGTCATGGCTATTCTCCCCTTTTATTTTATAAAAATTTCTTACGAGCTGTATCGTTTCACGGCTAAACAAGAAACCTGCCTCACCCTTTAGGCTTCTTTTTTCAATGATATAATCTTGAGCTTGAACAATTCCCCCGAACATTATGATCAAAAAAAATAAATAACTGGAACGTTACGTATTTTTATAAGTTGATATAGGCAACTTGACCACAATCTAACAGCAAAAGGCCATACAGGAAAGACAAAATTCCAAATTCAGACAAGGATAAAGGAAATAACGGCTGGGCAATTAAAAGTCAGAAGAAAGTTTCCGTCATCTTTCTGCTGCCATCTTTTTCATCAGCTTCCGCATCAACCAGCACCCATTGGCCAGCACCCATTAGCCAGCAGATTTTTCAATAATAATATCGGCCTGCCCGTATTTTTACGGTTTAAGAACGCCGAAAAAAGGGATTTTTATTACATCGAATCAAAAATATCTGGCCAGCCTGACCTGGAAAAAATCATCCCGGGATTGCGTATATGCCGGGTCCGCCACAGGAATACCCATAAAAAACCTGGCATCCAGCGTTATTTTCCAATCATCCCCGAGACGGCGGCTGCCCTCAAAGTTAATGAATTTTGCAGATGAATTCAGGTCAAAAATAGCCCCGACCAGAAATTCTGTACTTTTTATATCATTTGCGGCCCAGCGCATCCCCACAAACAGGTCATCTTCAAAAGCCGTTGTCGCCTGTTCGCCCCGGTCATCATAAAGATATTCCGCCAGCAGGCCAATATCTGAATCGCCGCCGCCAAGGCCATAGAAACTATATTCAATCCCCCCAGCCATTGCCCAATAATCCAGAGTGTCCCTCCCTGACCGCTGAATGGCTTCAAACTTGATCAGGACATCTTCAAAAGTTCCCTGTAGATCCAGGCCGGTTTGATCAATAAGGTTATAGCGCGGAATCAAGACGACATTATCGTTAATATCCATTCCGAGGATCATTTCCGGCTCACGGCTTGTGCCCTTGAAATGATAAAGCCCGACATCAATATTTCCAATCACATGGGTCCAGCGAACCGCAAAGTCCGTATGCCATTTATCAGACCCAGATTCATATTGCGTCTGCGCATAATCAACGGGAAGCGGCAACCGCAGCCGGCCATTCGTGCCCGGGAAACGCATTTCCCGAAAATACGTCATGACATAGGCTGAAAAGACACCAATCGCACTATCATAAGAGGCTGAAACCATCGGCTGGCCAAGCTTATCTTCCTGGTCGATATCTTCCAAATTATCATTCTGGTTTATAATATCCACCAGATGGTTGGATTCTGTCACGCCCCAGAATACCGTATCAATACCCACCGTCATCTGCCAGCGCCCCTTTGTGCCGGTCCAGTTCAATTCCCGTATATCAAAATGGCTGCGCCCCTTGTCATTGACATCAAAGCGGCCAAAGGGGCGAAACATAACCTGAGAAGCCCCAGAATCCGATACATATTCAAGTAAGGGTTCCAAAGCGAAGGACATCGCCCAATCCTTTGGTTCCGCATGAAAGCTCGACTGCGAAAACCCGCGCCCTTCCACTTCTATATAACCGGATAATGTAAAATTACTTTCTTCCGTCATCATATCATCATAGGTTTCGGATTCTTGCCGCATCTGTATCGTTTCAGTATGCGGCGGTTCTTCTGGCTCTGGCGGTGCGATGGCCTTAAGAGAAACCGGCGGTACGGCAGGAACAGCAGGCGCCGGTATTAACTTTGGGACTAACTCTGGCGTCACCTCTGTCATGACCTCTGGTGGGGCCGTAAGTTTAACCTGCCTTGCCCATTCTGCCGCAGAGATAGCCTTTAAATCAAACACCAGACGATATTGAATGCCGGGTTCCGGCTTTAACATAAAGCTTTTATCAACCGTTGCCGCTTTACGAAGAAAAATCCGCAGCCGCGCGCCGCCGTCATGTTCCTCAATGGATATTTTCTCCAGCAGGCCGATAACCTCCGCCTTTTTAAGCAGAGACGCAACATCTTCCTGGCTCGGCGTTTCCTGTAAATCAATGATGACTTCTTTAAAGTCACCCGGAACAGAAGAATTAACATAGCTAATCTGATAAAAAGCTTCCTCGCTCAGTTCAAGAACAACACGTGTTTTATCTGGATGCAAACCCGTACGGACATCAAGAATTTGCACGTCGGCCTGAGCTGTATTGATAGATAAAACAAACAAAGCCGCCGCCAAAACAGACCGTCTGAGCAGAGCAGTATTGCCCATATAACCCCTCATATTCTTTCTGGCCTTTTTCTGTAGCTTATTCTTTAACAATTTTGCCCTCACTTGCGATTACTTGCGATTCCTTTACCAATAATGACAAAAAAACATCTAAAAGGGCCTAATAATCGGATCAATTTGACGATCACTTAATTCATTTTTTCCTAAAATTGTAAGTAGTTACAGGATATCTCTGTTCAAGTTTACCCTTTGTTAACCATAAGATTTTAACAATGAAAAATAAAGGAAAAATAAAAAAAAAGGCCCCGCCAATAAGGCCGGGCCTCAAAACTGCACAGAAGACAAAGCATGTTAAAAGATTATTTCGCGGTTTTTAACCTGCTTTTAGAAAAATCATTCTCTGAAAGATTCGTGCGAAAGTCATAACGACTCCATAGCAATCTTGTGTTCTTACCGGTGATTTTATTTTCCATGAACAAATTGCCTGGCCGCCAATATTTATCCAAGTATAATTTATACTCTGAAAGATCAAGAGTCTTGGATAATTCCCCGCGCCGGTTATAAAATTCTGTTTTCCATGTTCTATATTCCGCCGAATCTATCCAGGATATCAGCTTGCTATATCCGGATTTTTCATATTGTGGGTAGGCTTCTATCACAAAACACATCAGGTCTCCACATGGCTCATTCCGAAGCCATTTGTAGCTATATTTCCCAACTTCCCGCGACGACATATCTTCGTAGGCAAATTCACTGCCCATAAAAGGGCCGGATTTATTACTGGAAGATATTCGTTTGATGCGGCCAAGTGCCGGCAGGTAAATCCACTGATCATCCGGCTCAAGAACATGGGAGTGCGTAAGAAAAGCCGTGCCCTTTACATCCCTGGGGTTATCGAAAATCACCAATGACTTGTCGCCCACCCCAACACCTGTCATTTCAAATGTTTTTATTTTGAGTTTTCGGTGGCTCTTTGCCCCTTGCCGATTACTCAGAACCATTTGCAGAACAGCAACCGTATCCTGAAACCCCTCGTCTCTTCTGTCAACTTCCGCAGCGATGGCAAGACCCTTTTCTTCCGCGGTTTCTGCTTGGGCAATAGACATATATGGAGCCACCATCGCGACAACCAATAGCGTAAAAGACATCTTCTTAGCCAATGTTAACATTCGCGTTTTCCTTCTTTTTATCAACATACAATAAAATAACCGGCAACAACAGAAAATCAATCACCAATGCCACCGCAATCATCATCGCTGTCATGGCCCCCATTTTTGAATTCATGGAGAAATCCGAAAGCATAAGTGAGCTGAAGCCTATAATCAAAACCAATGAGGATATCCATAAAGCTGTCCCGACCATGGCAAAAGCATAGCGCACGGCATCTTCGGCATGAAGATTTTTTTCGCGTTTTCCACGCTGATATTTGCTTAAGAAATGCACCGTGCAATCCACAATCAAACCAAGCGCGGTTGCCGTCACACTTGCAGCAAACATACCCACTTCACCGCTGATGATCGCCCAAAGCCCAAAAGCCACAACAACAGGCATAATATTAGGCACAAGACTTACAATACCCAGTTTAATATTACGCAGCGCCAGCACCAGGCAAGCGGAAATCAACAGAAAAGCAAGCCCCGTTCCCCAGAACATGCTGTCAAAGGTTCGTTTGGTGAGAAACGCAAAAATTAAATTTACGCTCGTAGCACCGCGCGGTTGCATTTCCGGCGGCGCATTTTCCATGAGCCAATCCTCTGAACGGTATTTCAGGTCTTTCATGGCACCGGTATTGATATTACCCAATATGGCCGTCAGGCGCGTTGCAGATTTACTGACATCAATCTGATTATTCAGATCAAGACCCCTGGGCAAGGACATTTCATATAGCAGTAAATATTGCGCGGCCAGTTGACGGTTATCCGGCAAACGATAAAAGTCAGGATCATCACCATTCAAATTCTGGTTCAACCGCTTCATAACATCGGTGAAAGACAAGACATGCAACACTTCCGGCTGAAGCCGCAACCAATGTGAAAAATCCGCCAATTTTGTCAGATATACCGGATTTGAAATGCCGCCTTCCTCCCCCGAGGGCACCGAAAATTCCATGGTATATGTGCCTGTCAAATTATCCATAAGAAAATCCGTATCCTGCCGAAACTGAACATCTGTGCTGAAAAACTCAACAAATTTATCATTGTAGACAAGTTTCGGCAACAGGGCAGCAGAGGTCACGACCACAGCCAGCGAGCCAACAAGTATGGTTTTCTTATGATTCATGACCCATTCAACATAAGAAGACAAAAAACTGTCTTGATATTGCTTATGTCCCCTTAACCGCATCGGAATAATCGCCATTAAAGCCGGCAACATCGTGAGGGAAAGAAACCAGGCGGCAACAACGCCAAGGGCAGCAATATTCCCAAATTCCCGGAAAGGGGGACTATCATTAAAATTCAAACTCAAAAAACCGATGATCGTCGTCAATGACGTGAGGCTAACGGGCTGTATATTAACCCGCAGGCTTTCAATGGTCGCCTTTTTTCTATCCCGGCCTTTGCGTAACTCTCCGAAATAGGTAATCAGCAAATGGATACTATCCGCCACCGAAATGGTCAGTATGACAATAAAGGAATTAACCGATACGCTGTTCAAACCCCATCCGATATGACCCGCAACGCCAATGGCCATTGCAACAGAGAGGAAAACCACAGCCATGGTGCTGATCATCCCTGTGAATGAACGAATAAGCAGGAGAATCGTCAACGCAAGTAAACCATACATAAGCGGGAATAATGTTGTCATGTCATGCTGGGCGGATTCCGCAAATGCCATGGACAGCATGACATTTCCGCTTAAGGCTATACGGACATTCGGGTTTTTTTCTCTGACACTATCCGCCATTTCCCGGACATGCGAGGCAACTTTCTTTAGAGTGCTTTCCAGGCTGTTCGGCGCTTCCACCGTGATGATAATCTGCGTCGTTTTGCCATCAACTGACACAAGTCGATTGACCAGAACAGGCTCTGATAATGACACCTTGCGAATAAGATCCAGCTGTTTCTGATCAAGACCCTCCGGATCCTCAACGAGATCCTCAACAATCATGTCGTCGTCTTCGGATCTTGTATGCTGGTAATTGGATAAAGAATCCACGCGGATCGCATAGGGCGCCTGCCATGATTTTTCCGTAAGGTCATGGATCAGTCCAAGAAATTCTTTATTATACACATCCCCGTTTTCTGGCTTTAGGATAATAGAAACCGTATCCATCTTGGTATAGGTGTGTTCCAGTTCATCCTGAGCCGCCAATTGTGGATTATCCGGACCAAAAAACGCCCTGTAATCACTGGAAAAATAAATATTTTTTGTACCGTAGGCCGATGAAAAAGCCACAAAAAGTGAAAGAAATAACACCAACCATGGTCGACGCACAACAAATTCCCCGTAAGATACTACCGGATTTTCAGGCATTTCTTATATCCCCTTATTTCAATCAATCAGGATGTTAACATAGAAAATATTAATGTCAAAAAGCATTAATTATAAAGAGCTGTGCCGCCAAATTTTAACATATATTTTGCGCATTCCCAAAAGGTAAAGGCGCTTCAGATGAAACGCCTTTACACATATTTTTATCTACTTTTATGAGGTTACCAGGTCTTATGAAGTTACCAGACTATTTTTTCAATGCCGTCAAACTCAAGGGTTCCGCCATCATCAAAAGCAATGGTTCCAGACGCATCGTCGGATAAAATAGTCTCATTGGCATTCTCATCCGTAGATGAAACCGTTGACCCACCATCCAATGTCAAGGTCCAGCCCTGCTGAGAATCCGGCCCCATATCATTAAGCTGAATGACGTCCGTCCAACCGCCGCCATCTCCACCGGACACCACATCATTACCTTCATTGGCGCCGAAAACAAATGTATCATGCCCGCTACCGCCAACAAAAACATCATCCGTCGCCGGTGCCGAAACATCTACGGCAATAGAAAGTGTAGATGTACTGGAATCTCCGTTACTACCTTCCGTCGAAGTCGCCTGAACCAGCAGGTCAAAATCCGGCGTGCCTTCAGCCGGCGTTACCGTCAAGTCACTCAGGCTCCAGCTTGATACATCAACAGAGTTATTGTCTGCCGAGGCCACAAGTGAATTTCCATTTCCATCACTTAACACAGCCCCATCCGGGATCGCTGAAATGACCAATGCCAATGTTTCCGAACCATCCAGATCTGTCAACGAAGCGTTAAAGTCAGGCAATTCGATTACCGACCCTTCATTGCCCTGAACAGCAAAATTTTCACTGGTTTTCAAGGTAACTGTAACTTGTATATTAACATCGTTATAATCTTGGTCGCCCCCCCCATATAAATCTTCCCAATTCTGGTTTCCTGCATCTTCTGTTGTGTCACTTACATGATCGAAACCATCCGGATTTAAGGATTGATTACTGAAAAAAGCCGGTGCACCATTTCCGACAAGTGCGGTACCATTATGCATGGGCGTCCAGACACCGTCTATTTCCTGAAATGTTACCTCATCACCATCTGATAAATTTGTATTTTGATTGTCACCGTTAGGGATAAGAAAGAAACCAAGAGAGACACCGTCAGGGTAGTCATCGGTATTAATCGTTACAGAATGCGAACCAGAGTCCTTCACATTATCCTGTATGACGGCCCCTCCGATCGGGTTCCCATCGCTGTCGGCAACGTAATAACCATGTGAGTTATTATATCCTGCATCAGCAGCCAGGTAAGTTGTATCTATCGTAATTTCACCACCGGCAGAAATATCATACTGACCGTGGCTCGTGTCCAATTCCTGAATGGCCTCAAGCACCGGCATATCTGCAACCGCTGCCACATCAATTGTAATCGTTTGGCTTGCTGTATCCACACCATCCGAAGCCTGAATAACGATACTGTGACTTTCTGCGGTTTCATGATCAATCACGGCACCATCTGCAACCGTTACAGTACCTGAGACACCATCAATCGTGAACAGACCTCCAGCATCATCAATCAGACTATAGGTTACAGCGTCGCCTTCAATATCAAATGATGATACCATAATGCCAATTTCAGTTCCTGCAGCAGCAGATTCTCCGACAGTAGTTGAACTTGTTGTCATACTTACCGTGACATCCATATTGATATCATCAAATGCCAAATCTCCTCCCCCAGATGTATCTTCCCAATTCTGATTTCCTGCACCACTTGTATTTTGTAAATGGTCGGTACCACCCGGATTTAACGATGGATCACTGAAAAACGCCGCGGCATAGGTTCCTTCCAGTTCCACCCCGTCATGCAGAGATGTCCAAGCCCCATCTATCTCCTGGAAAGTTACTTTATCACCATCTGATAAGTTTGCATTTTCATTGTCACCATTAGGAATCATAAAAAAGCCAAGCGTAACGCCTCCGGGATATTCGTCGGTATTAATTGTGACGCTTTGCGAACCAAAGTCCTTCACATTGTCCTGCATTATTGCACCGCCGATCGGATTCCCATCGCTGTCGGCAACATAATAACCATGTGAGTTATTAAAACCCGCATGTGACGATATATAATTGGAATCTATCGTAATTTCACCGCCGGCGGAAATATCATACAGACCATCACTTCCCGCCAAAGCCTGCTTTATATTAAGCACAGGCCCGTCATTCACCGCCGTCACATCAAGGGACGCGGTACCCGATGTGGTCACCGTGCCGTCCGTCACCTCAAAAGCCAGTGGGACATCCGCGCCGTTATAATTATCCGACGGCGCAAAGCTGTAGCTGCCGTTGCCATTATCCGTCACCGTGCCAAAAGACGGATCAACCGTCACCCCGGTTACCGACAGGCTATCGCCGTCAACATCAGAACTGTTCGCCAGTAAATCCGCCGCGCTGAAGCTGATCGACGTATCCTCAAGCGTCGCCCCAAGATCAACCGATCCCACAACAGGGCCGTCATTGCTGCCGGTGACCGTAACAGTGGCCGTTGCAGTATCCGTTCCCCCAGCACCGTCCGTGACTTCATAAGTGAAACTCACTTCCCGCGTTTCCTCAAGACCTAGGTCCTGAAAATCGCTGCCCGGACTGAATTCAAAATTACCATTTCCATCAATACTCACCGATCCCTCAGCCGGATCCGTAATCAGGGCGAATGTCAGATTATCGCCTTCCGCATCCTGAGCGGTAAGACTGCCCGTAATCACGTCGCCATCCTCGGCTATTACAAGGGGCGTTTCCTCAATGACACCAGGTAATCCGGCATCTTCGCTTATAACCGCGCCGTTAAAACTCATATCGTTATTCACGCCCTGATCCGTCACAGCATTGCCATCCGAGCTGCGGAAGTCATAGGCATGGACCAGGCTGGCATCGCCGGCGGCAACGCCGCCAGTGCCGGCATCTGCCTCAATCAGCGCGGGATCCCGCGCCTCATTAAAAATCTGGACATCTGCTATCGACCCGGAGAATTCCTGATTGCTGGCAAAGCCGCCGCCGACCGAATCTTGTTCCTGACCCAGGGTCATGGTACCGCCCGCCTGAAGCGGATTGCCTGTCTGTGCCGTTGCCGTATCCGCCAGACTGCCGTCGACAAATACCGCAATATCGCCAGTAGCGCTGTCCCATGACACCGCAAGATGATGATAATCCCCGTCAAACAAATCATTCATGCCCACATCCATCTGAATATGCTGGCCATTGATATAAACGCCAAGCATATCGTTGGGCTGGGCAAAAATCAGAAGCTCATTATGGCTGCCCGGAACCGCATAAGAGAAGAGAGATACGCCATTTGTTTCAGAGGCCTGCGGCGGGTCTTCGGAAGAAAAACGAAGCTCAATGGTCAGCGCATCCGTTGGAAAATCCTGAATGTTCTCAACTGTCGCCACATCACCCGTGCGGCCATCTTCATTAAATGACATGGCCATGCCGGAGATCATTTCAGGCGCAGCCGAACTACCTTCCACATTCGTAATATTGCCAATCACCGGCGCATCATTGGTGCCATTTACGGTGACAGTCACCGTTTCTATTGCCGTCGCGCCGTAACTATCACTGACCTGATAAGAAAAGGTAACATCACGGCTTTCACCATCGCCCAAATCCTGTAAATCCGCACCAGGCGTAAAGTCAAAACTGCCATCAGGATTGACGATCACTGCCCCCTCTGTCGGCACATCGGCCAGTGTAAAAGTCAAATTATCGCCGTCAATATCCGATGCCACAAGCTGGCCGGACAAAACATTGTCTTCCGATGTTTCAATGGTGAGAGAGGCTGCAACCGGGCCGTCATTTTTCCCGGCAACCGTCACCGAAACCGTCTGCATATCGCTGCCGCCCTGCCCGTCGGAAACTTCAATTTCAAAACTGACATCACGGGTTTCGCCAACGCCCAGATCCTGAAAATCATTTCCTGGAATGAAATGAAATGTCCCATCAGATTCAACGGTCACAGAACCTTCAGCAGGATCACTCGACAACGCAAAAGTCAAATTGTCGCCATCCACATCGCTGGCCGTAACCTGGCCAGTGATCCCATTGCTGTCTTCCTGAGCCACGCCTTCTTCAAGCGTGCTGATTTCAGCTCCGCCAGCAAGCACCATGGTCTGATCACCGGCAATGTTGTTCAACGGCCCATCGGCCATGAAATCAAAAGCAAGCACCAGGGACCCATCCCCGGCTTCCGGTGCATTTCCGGCATCATTGGCAATGTCTTCGGCGCTGCGGACTTCGGAAAAAACTTCGACTGAATGAATTTCGCCGGAAAACTCCTGATTGCTGGCAAAACCGCCGCCGACTGAATCTTGTTCCTGACCCAGGGTCATGGTACCGCCCGCCTGAAGCGGATTACCTGCCTGTGCCGTGGCTGTATCCGCCAGACTGCCGTCGACATATACCGCAATCTCGCCTGTTTCACTGCTCCAGGAAACCGCCAGGTCATGGCTCTCCCCATCAAAAAGAGAGTTTGAATCAATATCCATTTGAATATGCTGGCCATTGATATAAACGCCAAGCATATCGTTGGGCTGGGCAAAAATCAGAAGTTCATTATGGCTGCCCGGAACCGCATAAGAGAAGAGAGATACGCCATTTGTTTCAGAGGCCTGCGGCGGATTCTCGGAGGTAAAGCTCAACTGAACCGTGACAGCATCTGTTGGAAAATCATTAAGCTCGCCAACAAGGGCGACTTCGCCCGTATTACCCTCTTCATTCAGGGACAGGCCGGACGATATAACATCAAATCCCACGGCGCCCATCACAGGGCCGTCATTCACCGCCGTCACATCAAGGGACGCGGTGCCCGATGTGGTCACCGTGCCGTCCGTCACCTCAAAACTCAGCGGAACATCCGCGCCGTTATAATTATCCGACGGCGCAAAGCTGTAGCTGCCGTTGCCATTATCCGTCACCGTGCCAAAAGACGGATCAACCGTCACCCCGGTTACCGACAGGCTATCGCCGTCAACATCAGAACTGTTCGCCAGTAAATCCGCCGCGCTGAAGCTGATCGACGTATCCTCAAGCGTCGCCCCAAGATCAACCGATCCCACAACAGGGCCGTCATTCACCGCCGTCACATCAAGGGACGCGGTGCCCGATGTGGTCACCGTGCCGTCCGTCACCTCAAAACTCAGCGGAACATCCGCGCCGTTATAATTATCCGACGGCGCAAAGCTGT